>Ga0307509_10002982_pt1 | contig 26501 bp, 34 predicted proteins | sample 10_EM_MG_FD_202245 | JGI IMG/M metagenome (GOLD analysis project Ga0307509, IMG submission 202245) | Populus trichocarpa ectomycorrhiza microbial communities from riparian zone in the Pacific Northwest, United States - 10_EM | ecosystem: Host-associated > Plants > Roots > Unclassified | place... | reverse complement strand
GCATCGGCGGGGATGTCCTTCAGCACCATGGGTGGGCCATGCCTCGTAAAATCAGCGCCAGTCTATCGGCAGCCCGGCATCGGCCTGCCGCACCAGGATATCTCTTGAACCATGTCCAACCCGGGTCTTTCCTGACCCTGCACTACCGATTGGCCGGGCCCGACGGCGCCGATTTGATCAACACCTTCAACGACAAGCCCGCCACCTTGTCGCTGGGCACCGGCGAGCTCGCGCCGGCGATGGAGGCGCGCCTGATGGGCCTGCCCGAGGGCACGCACCAGTCGTTCGAACTCGCACCCGGCGAGGCCTTCGGCGAGCGCAATCCCGAGCTGCTGCAGCGCGTGAAGCGCGCGTTGCTGAATGAGCTCGGCGACCCGGACGAGCGCTACAGCGTCGGCGACGTGGTGCAGTTCCCGACACCCGACGGGCAGGGCGCGTACGCGGGCGTGGTGCGCGAGGTGAGCGGCGAGGGCGCGAGCGAGGTGCTGGTGTTCGACTTCAACCACCCGCTCGCCGGGCGGCCCGTGACCTTCGAAGTGCAGCTGATCGGAGTGCTCTGATGAACCCAGAACTGCAAGAGATCGTGTTGGCCGAGCCGCGCGGCTTCTGCGCCGGCGTCGACCGCGCGATCGAGATCGTCGAGCGTGCGCTGACCAAGTTCGGCGCGCCGATCTACGTGCGCCACGAGATCGTGCACAACACCTATGTCGTGAACGACCTGAAGGCCAAGGGCGCGATCTTCATCGAAGACCTGGGTGACGTGCCGCCCGGCGCGACGCTGGTGTTCAGCGCGCACGGCGTGTCGCAAGAGGTGCGGCGCGAGGCCGCGCAGCGCGGCTTCAGCGTGTTCGATGCGACCTGCCCGCTGGTGACCAAGGTGCACGTCGAGGTCGCCAAGCTGCACAAGGAAGGCTACGACTTCATCATGATCGGCCACAAGGGCCACCCCGAGGTCGAGGGCACGATGGGCCAGCTGACCGAAGGTATCTACCTCGTCGAAGACGTCGAAGACGTCGAGCATGTGCAGGTCGGGCAGAGCGACAAGCTCGCGGTGGTCACGCAGACGACCTTGTCGGTCGACGACGCGGCCGAGATTCTGCAGGCGGTGAAGCGGCGCTTTCCGAGCGTGCGCGAGCCCAAGCAGCAGGACATCTGCTACGCCACGCAGAACCGCCAGGACGCCGTCAAGGTACTCGCGCCGACCGTCGACGTGGTCATCGTCGTCGGCAGCCCGACCAGCTCGAACAGCAACCGTCTGCGCGAACTGGCGCAGCGGCTAGGCACCGACGCCTACATGGTCGATGCACCCGAGGACCTGAAGGCCGAGTGGTTCGACGGCAAGAGCCGTGTCGGCCTCACCGCCGGTGCGTCCGCACCGGACATCCTGGTGCAGCAGGTGATCGAGCGGTTGCGTTCACTCGGGGCGGTGTCGGTGCGCAAGCTCGCGGGCGTCGAAGAGACGACGCACTTCCCGCTGCCGATGGGCCTGGGCGACAAGGCGATGGGCCTCGCCCCCAAAGCCTGAATCACCGCGGCGGACGCGGGTGGAAGGTGACCACCTGGGGCGGCTTCGGAGCGGATTTCGCGGGGGCGTGATCGCAGCTGTCGCAGCCGCAACCTGAGGACACGGTGGCCGCCTTGCGCATCTTCGCGGCGAACCGGGTCGGCAGCGGCAGCTTCAGCAGCGATGTGGCGATCGCACGGCGCGCCACGGCGGGCATCAAGGTCCACGCGGCGTAGACCGAACAACCCAGGACCAGCAGTGCGACGATCAGTGCTTGCATGGTTTCAGCCTCCTTGATCAGCCTGAGACGGCCAGCGTGACGCGGTAGGTGATGAACGCCGCCACGTAGGCGAGCGCGAAGAGATACGCCGCCATCAACAGCGGGTAGCGCCACGAGTTGGTCTCGCGCTTCACGACCGCGAGCGTCGAGATGCACTGGGGCGCGAACACGTACCAGGCGAGCAGCGAGTACGCCGTCGCCAGCGACCAGCCCTTGGCGATGATGGGCGACAGCGCGTCGGCCACTTCGCCGCCGGCCGCCGACATCGAATACACCGTGCCGAGCGCGCCGACCGCGACCTCGCGTGCGGCCAGCCCCGGCACGAGCGCGATCGAGATCTGCCAGTTGAAGCCGATCGGTGCGAACACGTGCTGCAGCGCCTGACCCAGCCAGCCGGCGATGCTGTACTGGATCGCCGGGCCGGTCGCACCGGCCGGCGGTGCCGGGTAGCTGGACAAGAACCACAGGATCACCATCAGCGCGAAGATGATGCCGCCGACGCGCGCGAGAAAGATGTTGGCGCGTTCCCACAACCCGAGCGCGAGGTTGCGCGCGCCCGGCATGCGGTAGGGCGGCAGCTCGAGCATCAGAGGCTGGTAGCGGCTCTTGTTCCAGACGCGCTTGAAGACCCAGGCCACCGCCATCGCCGAGACCACGCCGGCCACGTACAACACGAACAGCGTGAGCCCACGCAGGCTGAAGCCGCCGACGCTGCGTTCGGGCACGAACGCGCCGATCAGCAGCGCATAGACCGGCAGCCGCGCCGAGCAGGTCATCAGCGGCGCGATCATGATGGTGGCGAGCCGGTCCTTCCAGTTCGCGATCGTGCGCGTGGCCATGATGCCGGGGATCGCGCACGCGAAACTCGACAGCAGCGGGATGAACGCGCGGCCCGACAGGCCGACCTTGCCCATCAGGTTGTCGAGCAGGAAGGCGGCGCGCGGCAAGTAGCCCGAGTCCTCGAGCACGAGGATGAAGAAGAACAGGATCAGGATCTGCGGCAGGAACACGATCACGCTGCCCAGCCCGGCGATCACGCCGTCGACCAGCAGCGAGCGCAGCGGGCCTTCGGCCATGTGCGCGGTGGTCCAGTCGCCGAGCCAGGCCATCGCGGCCTTGATCGCGTCCATCGGCACGTTGGCCCACGTGAACACGGCCTGGAAGATCAGGAACAGCACGACCGCGAGGATCGCCAGGCCCCACACCGGGTGCATCACGACCGCGTCGAGGCGGTGGTGGAAGCGCTTGGCGTTGGCGGTGTCGGGCAGCGCGGCCGGTTCGACGATCGCCAGGATGCGGCGCACTTCCTTCTGCAGTTCGGCCGCAGTGGTGTGCGCGGCGACCGCGGGCGCCATCGAGGCCGCGTGCGCGTGCGTCGATTCGCGTTCCATCAGCGCGAGCAGTTGCGCATGCCCGTCGCTCTTGACCGCGACGGTCTCGACGACCGGGCAGCCGAGTTCGGCGCTGAGCCGCGCCACGTCGATCACCAGGCCCTGCGCGCGGGCCACGTCGGCCATGTTCAGCGCGACCATCATCGGCCGGCCCAGGCGCCTGAGTTCGAGCACCAGGCGCAGGTTCATGCGCAGGTTGGTCGCATCGACGACGGCGACGACCGCGTCGGGTGCGTCTTCACCGGCGCGCCGGCCTTCGATCACGTCGAGCGTGACCTGCTCGTCGGGCGTGGCCGGCGTCAGGCTGTAGGCGCCGGGCAGGTCGATCACCGACACGCTCTGGCCGTTGCGCAGTCTGGTGATGCCGACCTTGCGTTCGACGGTCACGCCGGCGTAGTTGGCGACTTTCTGGCGCGCCCCGGTGAGCAGATTGAACAACGCGGTCTTGCCGCAGTTCGGGTTGCCGACCAGCGCCACGCTCCACATCGCAGTGGCGCTCATGCCGTGACCACCTCGATGCACTGCGCCTCGAGCAGGCGCAATCCGAACATCGTGTCGCCGATCAGCACTGCGAGCGGCTCGCGCCCGCCGGGGCCGCGGCGCAGCAGCTGCACCGGTTCACCCGGAATGAAGCCCAACTCGCCGAGCCGCCGCAGCGTCGCTTCATCCGTCTCGCTCGTGGCGGCGACGACGCGCGCGACGGTGGCGTGTGCGCCGTTGGGGAGTTCATTCAGCAGCATGAGAGAGGGCGGCGCGAGGAGGGTGGATGCATATGCGAATGAGATTGTCTCTCATTTGAGCTCCCCGCTGCGCGAGTGTGGGCTCGCCGCGAAGGTCATGGTCGAACCAGGGTTTATTCGGCAGCATTGCAAATGCGAACGATTTGCAATAATAATGGCGCCATCGAACAAGCCAAACGGGCAGGACGAGCATGATTGTTTGCGTGTGTCGCAGGGTGTCAGACAGCCAGATACGCCAGGCCGCGGCCGACGGCGCGCACAGCCTCGAGTGCCTGCAGTTCGACCTCGGCGTGGCGACCCAGTGCGGGTGTTGTGCCGACTGCGCGTCCCGCGTGTTGTGCGATGCCCGCGCCACCGGTGCGCATCAGTCGCATGTGATCGGCATCACCCGACCCGTGCAAGCGCAAATGGCCTGAGCCGGGCGGCCACGCGCTGCCTACAATCCGCGCTCCACGCACTCTGACCGGCACCGCTGCTGCGGGCCGATGGCCATGCTCGACATCACCCTGCTGCGCAAGGACCTGGCGCACGTCATCACTCGGCTCGACAAGCGCAAGTCGCCGCAGCCGTTTCTCGACATCGACCGCTTCACGGCGCTCGAGTCCGAACGCAAGACCCTGCAGGCTAGCACCGAAGAGTTGCAGGCGCAGCGCAACAGCCTGTCGAAGCAGATCGGCCAGCTCAAGGCCAAAGGTGAAGACACCTCGGCGGTGATGGCCTCGGTCGGCGGCCTCGGCGACAAGCTGAAGGCCTCGGCCGAGCGGTTGGACGTGATCCAGGCCGAACTCTCGGCGATGGTGATGGCGGTGCCCAACCTGCCGCAGGACGACGTGCCGGTCGGCGCCGACGAGTCGGCCAACGTCGAGGTGCGGCGCTGGGGCGCGCCGCGCGCCTTCGATTTTCCCGTCCGCGATCATGTCGACCTGGGCGCACCGCTCGGGCTGGACTTCGACACCGGCGCCAAGCTCTCGGGCGCGCGCTTCTCGTTCCTGCGCGGCCCGGTCGCGCGGCTGCATCGTGCGCTCGCGCAGTTCATGCTCGACGTGCAGACGCTGCAGCATGGCTACACCGAGTGCTATACGCCCTACATCGTGAACCGCGAGATCCTCGAGGGCACGGGGCAGTTGCCCAAGTTCAAGGAAGATATGTTCTGGGTCAGCCGCGGCGGCGATGAAACCCAGGCCGAGCAGTACCTGATCTCGACGTCTGAAATCTCGCTGACCAACACCGTGCGCGAGTCGGTGCTGGCGGCGACCGAGTTGCCGATCAAGCTCACCGCCCACAGCCCCTGCTTCCGCTCAGAAGCAGGGAGCGCTGGGCGCGACACGCGCGGCATGATCCGCCAGCACCAGTTCGACAAGGTCGAGATGGTGCAGATCACGCATCCCGAGCAGAGCAACGCCGCCCTCGAAGAAATGGTCGGCCACGCCGAGGCCGTGCTGCAGCAACTCGGCCTGCCCTACCGCGTCGTGCTGCTGTGCAGTGGCGACATGGGCTTCGGCTCGGCCAAGACCTACGACCTCGAGGTCTGGGTGCCGGCGCAGAACACCTTCCGCGAGATCAGCAGCTGCTCGAACATGGATGCCTTCCAGGCGCGGCGCATGCAGGCCCGCTTCAAGAACGCGCAGGGCAAGAACGAGCTGGTGCACACGCTCAACGGCTCGGGCCTGGCCGTCGGCCGCACGCTGGTCGCGGTGCTCGAGAACGGCCAGAACGCCGATGGGTCGATCACCGTGCCCGAGGTGCTGCGCCCCTACATCGGCGGCACGGCGCTGCTCAAGGCCTGAGCACCGGCTGGCATGGGTTAGAATGCGAGACTCGGCAAACGACCCGCCGCACGCAGAATCCGGAGAGGTGGCAGAGTGGTCGAATGTACCTGACTCGAAATCAGGCGAACCGTAAGGTTCCGAGGGTTCGAATCCCTCCCTCTCCTCCAGACAGTCAGCAACGACGGGCCCTCGCGGCCCGTTTTGCATTTCGCAACCTGCTGCTTGACCCGCCGCACATCGGCTCTGCGCGCTGTGGCAAGCCGAGTGCTAATATCGTTCAAGCTCGACATCTTGCCGGCGAGCCTCTACCGAGGGTCGCCATGAGCTCAAGCATGAAGATCGCAGACGTGAAGGAAGTGACGCCCGCGCCCGACGGCTCTGCGGTGGTCGTCAAGGCCGCCGCCGTAGTGGACGGCCAGCGCACTGAGCTCGAGATCGCCATCACCACGGACCTGGCCGCCAACGTGGCCATTGCGCTGTTGGCCACGACAGCGAAGGCACGGGCCGAGCGCGACGGACTGGAGCCTGCGCTTGACGTTCTTGCAGCAGCTGTGGTCGCGTCGGGTTGCGCCGAGAAGGTCCGCTTGCAGTTGCTTTTCGACAAGGGCGCCGTCCTCCCGGTCGAGGTGCCCGTGGACGCCGCGAAAGCCCTGCACAGGGGTCTGGCAGAAGAGCTGGGTAGCGACCCGTCTGTCGACGCCGCTCCATAAGCTGCGGCGGCCCGCTGGACGCGGGATGGGCCAAGTGCCCTTTCTCTCGACGTGATGCGGTGATGCGTCGCTGGAGGCGACGTCTCATGGAAGTTTGCGGTTCAACTGGTTCAGCGGAACGCTGGCATCCACGATCTCGGAAAACACCAGGGCTGCATCTTCCGGATGAAGGTCATTGGAACTGGGGAACGCGGCCGATGCCACCTCCACCGCCTGGGCTTGGCTCGTCAAGGGTTGCAGCAAGCGGAACCGCGTTGCGAAGTGCAGAACCCATTCGTCATACGGCTCGCTCGGCGGTGCGGGCATGGTGCCCCTTTCCGTAGGGAGCGTCGTGGCGGAGCGTGCTCTTCCGGCAAGACGCTCCGTGATGACCTTCAGGCCACGCGGTGCAGCTCAAGGGCAGACTTCCATGCGCCGCGTCACGCCGCGTATCGTTTCGTCGCTGAACCAGAAGAAGTAGCTGGTGATCGTGACGACGCTGCTGTCCTTGTTGCGCGTCTTGTGCTCCACCGGCACGACCCAGCCCACGTAGCCGCCGCTGCTGCCGCCCATCGGGCAGGTGCCGCGCTGCGGCGTGCCGATCACCAGTTCGCGGCTCGGGTCGATGCTGCGCGCCGTGGCGTCGAAATAGTTCGTGATCGCCGATTCGTGGTTGCGCGGCGGGATGGCGCGCACCACGGTGTCGGCACCGGTCGGCGGGTTGCCGGCACAGCCGACGAGGGCGATCAGGCAGGTGGCCAGGAGTGCGGCAGCGGTTTTGGTCATGGGGTCGGTCCTGCAGTGCGTTGCCAGTGGCGGGGATCATCAAGCACCCGAGTTGTACCAGTTCGACGCCGTCGCGGAGCGCCGACCTCGCCCGATCGGCAATTCGTCACGCGCGGCGGCCCACTCAGCCGCGGGGGAACCCCTGGATCATGGGCTGGCTTCGGGCGGTCGCGTCTTGAACAATGCTTGCATGGTCAAGCAAACACAATTCAAACCGTCTCAACTCTACGGGTGGGACAGCGAGCCGGTCGACGAGCGGCCCTCCGAGTTCATGGGCAGCACCGGCTACTCGTCGCTGTCGGGCTACCATGGTCTGACCGATGCACGCCGGCCCGCGCGCCGCACGAGCCGGGTCGGTTTCAAGAGCCTGCTCGCATTCGGGGTGCTGCTGCTCGCGGCGGGCGGCTACGCCCTCGTGCAACTTGCACCGCTGCTGCACGGCCTGCACACTTCCTGAGCCTGGGCTCGACGCGGCGTTCACACATCTTTACCGCCCAGCCAATCCGCCTTCACCGGCTCGCCGCACCATGACCGCATGGGCAATCGGCCCGGCAGAACGGAGATGGCGATGCGTGATGTGACAGTGGCGAGTACGCCGGAACAAGGAGCGCCGTACGTGTGGCGCTGGATGGCACTGGGCGTGCTGGTCATCGCGGCCGTGGGTGCCGCGGTCAACGTGCGCGCGCAGGGCATGGGCGGGCCGGGCCCGCACGGCCCTGGCGGCGGCCCCGGCATGATGATGTTCGGCGGTCCGCCGCAGCACATTGCGCGCGGCGTCGACCACATGCTTGACGGCTTGAACGCCACCGAGGCGCAGCGCGCGCAGATCAAGCAGATCGCGCTGGCCACCGCGGCCGACCTGAAAGCGCAACGCGAAGCGGGCCGGGCGCTGCGCGACAAGGGCATGCTGATCTTCGCATCGGCCAGTGTGGACGCCGGGGCGGCCGAGTCGCTGCGTCAGCAGATGCTCGCGCAGAACGACCAGTCCAGCAAGCGCGTGCTGCAGGCCATGCTCGACATCAGCAAGGTGCTCACGCCCGAGCAGCGCGCCAAGATGGGCGAGCGCATGAAGCAGCGCGAGGCCATCATGCAGGAGCGCATGCAGCGCGAGCAGCGCGAGCACCACGATCGGCCGCAGAAATGATGCACGCCAAAGCCATGCTCACGCCTGACAGCGGGTTGGCCGCACTGGCCCTTCAGACGGCGGTGATGTCAAACTCTCGGCCTTCCCACTCTGCCCACCCCATGACTGCGCGACTGCTGCTGATCGACGACGACGCCCGCCTGTCCGCGATGGTCGGTGAATACCTGCGCAACTCCGGCTTCGAGGTCGAGACCGCGGGCTCGCTCGCGGCCGGCCGCGAACAGCTCGCGGCCGGCGCGTTCGACGCACTCGTGCTCGACCTGATGCTGCCCGACGGCGACGGCCTCGACCTGTGCCGCGAACTGCGCGCCGACACGCGCTTCCGCCAGCTTCCACTGCTGATGCTCACAGCGCGTGGTGAGCCGATGGACCGCATCGTCGGCCTGGAGCTGGGCGCCGACGACTACCTGCCCAAGCCTTTCGAGCCGCGCGAACTGCTGGCGCGCGTGAAGGCGCTGCTGCGCCGCGCCGCGCCGCAACCGGCGGAAGACGATGTGCTGCGCTTCGGTCGCCTCGAGGTCGATCTGGGCGCGCGCGTCGCGCGGCTCGACGGCAACCTCTGCGACCTGACCGGCCACCAGTTCGACCTGCTGGTCGTGCTCGCGCAAAGCCCCGGTCGCGTGCTCTCGCGCGACCAGATCATGGACTCGCTGAAAGGCCACCCGCTCGAGGCCTTCGACCGCTCCATCGACGTGCACATCTCGCGCATCCGGGCCGTGATCGAGGACGACCCCAAGCTGCCGCGCCGTGTGCTCACGGTCCGCGGGGCCGGCTACGTGTTTGCGCGCAAGCAGGACGCGGACGAGTCTTCCGAGTGAGCGCGATGCCGGCATGATGCAGGCATGAAGAGCCTGTACCTGCGCATCTACGTCACCGTCGTGGTGGTGCTGCTGCTGTTCGCGGCGGGTTCGGGGTGGGTGTTTCAGCGCCACATCGAGCAGGAACGTGTGCGCGCCGAGGGCGTGCTCACCGAGCGCATGGGCGCGTGGGCGCTGCTGATCCAACGCTCGTTGCCGGGGCCCGAGACGCCCGCGGCCGATCAGGCGGCGGCGTTGCGCGAGTGGTCGCAGCGTCTGCGCTTGCCGCTCGCGCTCGATGGCCCCGAAGGCCTGCGCATCGCGCAATCCGAATCGTTCATACGGCGCCAGGCCGATGGCGCGGCGCGCGGCCTCGCCGTGCGGCTGGAAGACGGCCGCACCTTGTGGATCATGCGACCGGGCCGCCTCCGGCAGGCGGCTGATGCGGCGCGCCGCGGTCTTGGCGAGGCCATGCCGCCGCCGGTGCGCGCCGGCGTGCCCGACTATGGACCGCCCCCCGGCGTGCGTCTCGGCGGCCCCGACGACGGTCCCCCGTTCGGCGTGCGCGTGGGCGGCCCCGACGACGGCTCCTGGTTTGTTCCCTTTGTGCCCCCGGCCTGGCAGCAGGGGCTGGGCGTGTTCGTCGTGCTCGTGATGCTGTTCATCGCGGTGGCTGCCGGCGCCTACCCGGTGGTGCGCCGCCTGACACGCCGCCTCGAGGCGCTGAAGCATGGTGTCGAACAGTTCGGCGCGGGGCAGCTGAATCACCGCGTCGCGGTGACGGGACGCGACGAGGTTGCCGCGGTGGCCAGCAGCTTCAACGTGGCCGCGGCGCGTGTCGAGGCGCTGGTGCAGTCGCACCAGTCGCTGTTGGCGAATGCGAGCCATGAATTGCGCTCGCCGCTGGCGCGCATGAAGATGGCCGTGTCGATGCTGGACGGGGCCACGCCGATGCAACGCGACCGGCTCAAGCGCGAGATCGACACGAACGTGGCCGAACTCGACGCGTTGGTCGAAGAGGTGCTGCTGGCAAGCCGCCTGGACGCCGCGCCGACCCCGGAGCGCAACGAGCGGGTCGAACTGCTCGGCATGGCGGCCGAAGAGGCGGCACGCGTCGACGCTTCGGTCGACGGCGCACCGACCAGCGTGGTCGGCGAGGAGCGCCTGCTGCGCCGTGCGCTGCGCAACCTGCTCGAGAACGCGCGCCGCTACGGCGGCAGCGATGTCGAGGTGCTGATCGAGTCGCAGGCCGGCCAGGCCGTGGCGCGCGTCTGCGACCGCGGCCCCGGCGTGCCCGAGGCGATGCGCGAGCGCATCTTCGAGTCGTTCTTCCGCCTGCCCGGCCATGCCGAGCAGGCCGGCGGCGTGGGCTTGGGCCTGAGCCTGGTGAAGCAGATCGCGGAGCGCCACGGCGGCAGCGTGCGCTGCGAAGGGCGCGAGGGCGGCGGCAGCTGTTTCGTGCTGACCTTGCCCGCGGCCCCGGGCGGTACCACCGCTTGAGTCAGGCCGATGGGGGGGACGGCAGGGCCGGCGCCTCACCGGGTGCGCTGCCTTCGCGGGCCCGCTCGGCGTACTTGTTGAAGCGCCAGGCCGTGCCCTCCATCGTGATGCGGCGCCAGGTGCCGCGCTTCTCGGCAGGCGTCATCACCGGCCAGTGCTGCACCTCGTCGAAGGTGCGGCCACAGCCCTTGCAGACGTCGTCGCCCTGGCTGGTCGAGCAGATCGCGATGCAGGGCGCGTCCGGCGTGCTCGCATACCAGGCGAGCCAGGCGTCGCGCGCCTTCGCGGGCATCGTGGTCTCGTCGCATTCGACCTCGTGGTAGTAGACCATCAGCGCGTAGACGGTGCCGAGTGCACGCACCTCGGCGCAGGCGGTGATGCCGTCGGGCGAGGGCGAACGTTCGCGCCACCAGTTGATGGCGGACTCGATGTCGGTGATGTGCAGGGCGGCCATGGGGGCGCCAAGGATAGCGCGGCCGCAATCTTTGATACCCTTTGCGGATGAGTTCCCACACCACCTTCTCTGCGGACGCCGACCCGCACCGTGTTCGTGATACGGCCACGCTGGCGGCGCTGTACGGCCAGCCCGGCGAGGCGTCGATCCGCAAGGAGGTGAGCAGCCTGCACCCGGTCTACCGCGCCATCGTCGAGGCCGCGCCGTTCGCGGTGCTGGCCACGAACGGGCCGGACGGGCTCGACGCATCGCCGCGTGGCGATGCGCCGGGTTTCGTCGCGGTCGAGGACGAACACACGTTGCTGCTGCCCGACCGCCGCGGCAACAACCGCACCGACAGCCTGCGCAACGTGATCCACGACCCGCGCGTCGCGCTGCTGTTCATGGTGCCGGGCATGAACGAGACGCTGCGCATCAATGGCCACGCCCATGTGAGCGTCGCGCCCGCGCTGCTCGAACGCTTCGCGGTCGACGCCAAGCTGCCGCGCTCCGTGCTGGTGATCAAGATTGAAACCGCCTATTTCCAGTGCTCGCGCGCGCTGCTGCGCTCGCGGCTGTGGGACGTGGCAAGCCAGCGACCGCGCTCCAGCCTGCCGTCGCCCGGGGCGATGCTGTCGGCGCTGACCCAGGCATCCATCGACGGTGCGGCCTACGACCGTGACCTGCCCGAGCGCGTGAAGACGACGCTGTACTGACATGAGCACGACACCGATGGCCTCCCCGCACATGTCTTCATCAGTCCACGCCTGGAGCAGCTTCGCACTGAGCGCGGCCCTGCTGGGCGCGTGTTCATCGACCCCCGAGGCCCCGAAGCCGCCACCGCCGCAGCCGGTGGTGCAGGGCAGCGGACACGTGTTGACCGTGACCGATGCGAACGCGGGCGCCGCCGTGACGCTCGACTCGACGCAAGCGCTGATGGTCCGGCTGCCGGTCGGCACGACGAGCGGGCTCGAGTGGTCGCTGGTCGACTTGAAGCCGGGTGTGGTGTCGGCGGTCGGCCCGAAGTTCGAGCGCGCGCTGCGCAACACCAACTCCGAAGAAGCCGCCGGTGATTCGGTCTGGCGTGTCAAGCCCGAGAGCGCCGGCACGGTCACGCTGAGCTTCGAGCTGCGGCGCCCACGCACGCTGCTGCCGGCGGCGCAGACGGTGCGCTACGACGTCACCGTCAAGTAGCCCAGCCAAGCAGGCCCGGCCGTGATCAGCAAGCCGATCCTGCGCCTGGCCGCACGCGACGATGCGCTGGCCATCGCCCGCTTGTCGCGCGACCGCATCGAGCAGGGACTGGGTTGGAGCTGGACGGCGCCGCGCGTGCTGCGCAGCATTCTTCAGACCGAAACGAATGCGGTGGTTGCGCTCGATGGCGAGCGGCTGCTCGGCTTCGGCATCATGAAGTACGGCGACGACGAGGCCCACCTGTTGCTGCTTGCGGTGCATGCCGAGTGCGCGCGCCGGGGTGTGGGCACGGCGCTGGTCGACTGGCTGGAGGCGTCGGCGCGGGTCGCAGGGGTGGGGCAGGTCGGCCTGGAGGCCCGGGCGACGAACACGGGTGCGCGCTCGTTTTACCGGGCGCTGGGCTACCGGGAGATTCAGGCCGTGCCTGGTTACTACCAGGGCCGCGAAGCGTGCGTGCGGCTGGCGAAGGACTTGTGGGTCGAGCGGGCGTTGCCGCCCTGAAGCCCGGACCGAGCCGGCGGGCTCAGGCCTGGATGCCGCTGCCGAGGCCGCTGCGCTCGGCGCTGCCGTAGGTCGAATACAAGCCACCGCTGTCGCGCGGCATCAGCACGTCGATCGCGCGATCGAGCGCAGCAGTGGCGCGCGCGAGCGACTCGCGTTGCGCGGCCACCTGGCCGCTGGCGCTGGCGAGGCGGTGACGCATCGCGGCCGGCACCGAGCCGGCGCGGGCGGCACGCGCGAAATGGTCGACCGCGCGCGCGAGCGCACGGTGCAGTTCGGTGGCGTGCAGGTCGATGCCGACGCTGTTGCGCTCGCACAGCGCATCACCCAGCGCTGTCAGCTGGCCTTCGACGGCCGCGAGTGCGCTTTCCAATTCGACTTCTTGAGGCATGGCGGCACGGGCCCGGTGTCAGGATTGAAACTTCGTCAGCAGTTCTTGCGCGTTCGAGATCAACTTGTCGGCAATTGCCTCCGGGTTGGCCTTGAAGGTGCCGTCTTCGATGGACTTGGAGATGCGGTCGACCTTCTCGGCATCGAACTCGGGCGTCACGCTGCCCGACAACAACGTGGAGGCGGTGCTCGACAGCTCGATCGTCGCGCTCGGGTCTGCGGTGACGGGGATGGCGTTCGCGTTGGCCGCAGGCGTCTGGCTGCTCGACGCGGCGCTGGTGCCTGTCTTGGCCGGTGCCGGTGCGGTCTTGTCTGCGTTGTGGCCGATCTTCATGGTGCTCTCCAAGGGCCGGGGCGAGGGCTCCGGCCATTCAATATGCACGGTGTATCGGCCCCAGTTGGAGCGACTTTAGCTTTTTCTTGCGCAGCGGCGGCAGGATTGCTCACAGCGGCATCTCGACCCGGCGCTCGCCGACCGGCATCCCGGTCAGCACGCGCCCACTTTCGGTGCGCAGACGAACCAACTGGCCTTCGATACCAGGGTTCAGCGCCTGCGCTTCGCCGGCCACGCTGAAGCCGTCGCCCTGCGCGAGCACCGTCACGGTCTCGCCGGCGGCAAACCACTGGCGGGCTTTCAGGTGCGACTGGCGCAGGCTTTGGCCCGGCTTCAGCGCCCGCGCCAGCGTGCGCCCGATGGCCTGCTCGGCGTTCGTCAGGGGCAGCGAAGAGTCTTCGGCCAGATCGACCTCGGCTTGAGTCACATCGGCGGTGGTCAGCACGGTCCCGGCGGCCACGCCGCTGGCCGCGACCAGCGCCTTGCCGAACACGCGCACGGTGATCGGCACATAAACGTTCCATTTCGACGGTCCCTGGGTGCAGCGCAGGCCGATGCGGCTCTTGCCCCACATGCGCATGCCGTCGGGCAGGTAGGGCTCGACGTGTTGGCACGGCGCCAGGCGCAGCCGCGGGTCGAGCTGGCCGATGCTGACGTCGACGCGCGGCGCGCCCGGCGTGTGCGCGGCCGTGCTGGCGGCGGCGAGCTGGCGCACCTGCTGTTCGAGTCCGTTGTCCAGGCCGGTCGGCGGCTCGACAGGTGCCGCGGTCTGGGCCCGCGCCGACACGGCGACGAGCATCGCCAGGGCGCTGCGGCAAACGAGGGCGGACACGGTGGACATGCCGGCACTGTACTGAGCGGGCGCCGCCGCAAGCCTTCGAGATGGCCGGCAATCCGCCTGCTTATCGAACTTATGTTTGCGCGGGTGCTGAACACAATCCCGACACAGTTCCACCCATTGCGAGGGCCGCCATGCTCAACCGACTCACCGACGCGCTCGACTTCCAGGCCCAGGCCTTGAACCTGCGCTCCGAGCGCCAGCGCCTGATCGCCAGCAACATCGCCAACGCCGACACGCCGGGCTACGTGGCCCGCGAGATGAACTTCGCACAAGCGCTGAAGAACGCCACCGGCAACGGCCAGACGGCGTCGACGCTGACCGCGAGCCAACCCGGCCACATCGGCGGCACGGGCACCGGCGCGAGCCAGGGGGCGACCTTCAGCACCCTGATGTATGCCGCGCCCAGCCAGACCAACCTGGACCGCAACACCGTCGACATGGACCGCGAGCGCGCCAGCTTCGCCGACAACACCGTGAAGTACGAGGCCACGCTGCGCTTCATCGGCTCGAACGTGAAGACCACGTTGTCGGCCATCACCGGCCAATAAGGAAGCGCGTCATGTCGATGATGAACATCTTCAATGTGTCTGGCAGCGCGGCCAGCGCGCAGAGCCAGCGACTGAACGTCGTCGCCAGCAACCTGGCCAACGCCGACACGGTGGCCGGGCCCAACGGCACGGCCTACAAGGCACGCCAGGTCACGTTCCAGACCGAGCTGATGGGCGCGAATGCCAGCGACCCGACCGCCGCGGGCGTCAAGGTCAGCACCATCACCGAAGACCAGACCGCGGGCCGGCGCGTGCACGACCCCAAGCACCCGAGCGCGGATGCCGACGGCTACGTGACCTACAGCAACGTCAACGCGGTCGAGGAGATGGTCAACATGATCTCGGCCTCGCGCTCGTACCAGAACAACGTCGAGGTCATGAACACGGCGAAGAGCCTGCTGCTCAAGACGCTGCAGATGGGCCAGTAGCCCTGTCGCCCTGACCCACAAGGAACCCCATGACCGCACTCTCCGCCGCCACCCTCGCCAACCTCAACGGCACCACGACCAGCACCAGCAGCACCGCCGATGCCGGCAGCCAGGACCGCTTCCTGAAGCTGCTCGTCACGCAGCTGCAGAACCAGGACCCGCTGAGCCCGATGGACAACGCCGAGCTCACCAGCCAGATCGCGCAGATCAACACGGTCAGCGGCATCGCCACGCTCAACACTAGCGTGCAGGGGCTGTCGAGCCAGTTCCTGCAGATGCAGACGCTGCAAGGCGCGTCCTTGGTCGGCAAGGACGTGATCGTGCCGGGCAACAAGCTCGACATCGCCGATGGCGTCGCGCAGGGCGGCTTCGAGATCACGAGTGCGGCCGACGCCGTCAAGGTCGAGGTGCTGAGCCCGGCCGGCAAGGTGCTGGACACGATGAACCTGGGCGCGCAGAGCAGCGGCGTGCACAGCTTCGACTGGGCCGCAGGCACCTACACCAACACCGACAACCTCACCTTCCGCGTCACCGCCACCAGCGGTGCGACGACGCTGACCAGCACCGCGCTGATGCGCGACAAGGTCGACGCGGTGAGCACGAGCGGCGACGCGCTGACGCTGGAGCTGGACCGTTCCGGCACGGTGGCCTACAGCGCCGTCAAGGCCATCAATTGATTGAACTGAGCATTCCAACCAAGGACTATCCATGAGCTTCCAACAAGGTTTGTCGGGTCTGAACGCGTCGAGCAAGAACCTCGAGGTGATCGGCAACAACGTGGCCAACGCGAACACCATCGGCTCCAAGTCGTCGCGGGCCGAGTTCGGCGACATGTATGCCAGTGCGATGAGCGGCAACAACATCGGCATCGGCGTGAACCTGCAGGCGGTGACGCAGCAGTTCACGCAGGGCAACATCACCACCACCAGCAGCCCGCTGGACATCGCGATCAACGGCCAGGGCTTCTTCGAGGTGACCAACGGCAGCCAGACGCTGTACACCCGCAACGGCCAGTTCCAGGCCGACAAGGACGGTTTCATCGTCAACAACGCCGGGATGAAGCTCGTCGGCTACCCCGCCTCCACCGACGGCACGATCCAGCCCGGCGCGGCCTCCGCGCTGCAGTTGCCCACCGCCGGCGTCGACCCGCAGGCCACGAGCAAGATCGACATCGAGATGAACCTCGATTCGCGCAAGGCGACCACCGCACCGGCGGCCACCGTCACGCCGCAGATCGATTTCTCCGACGCCACGACCTACAACGACGCGACCTCGGTGACGGTGTTCGACGCGAAGGGCCAGGACGTCGCGCTGACCTATTACTTCCAGAAGTCGGCCACCGACACCTGGAACGTCTACGCGACCGCGAACGGCACCTCGGTCAACGTCGACGCCTCGGGCAACCCGCTGCCGGTCACGAGCATCTCGTACCCGGCCAACGGCGGCACGCCGACCTCGCCGACCGGCACGGTCGCGCTGAACATTCCGGCCAGCACCAACGCGGCCGGTGCGACGACGCTGGCGATCAGCGGCATCGCCCTCGACCTGACCAAGACCTCGCAGTTCGGCTCGGTCTTCGGCGTGACCAGCATGTCGCAGGACGGCTATGCCGCCGGCCAGCTCACCGGCGTGACCATCGAAGAGAGCGGCATCGTGACCGCGACCTATTCGAACGGCCAGTCCAAACCGGCCGGCCAGCTCGAGCTCGCGACCTTCCGCAACCCGCAGGGCCTGAACCCGCTGGGCGGCAACATGTGGGCCCGCAGCTATGCATCGGGCGACCCGACCGTCGGCTCGCCGGGCAGCGCCAACTTCGGCAAGCTGCAGGCCGGCGCGCTCGAAGAATCGAACGTCGACCTCACCGGCGAGCTCGTCAACATGATCACCGCGCAGCGCGTCTACCAGGCGAATGCGCAGACCATCAAGACGCAGGACCAGGTGCTGCAGACCTTGGTCAACCTGCGCTGATCGTCTGCTTCACTAAGGGGTTGCCATGGACCGCATGATCTACCTGTCGATGTCGGGCGCGAAAGCGACCATGCAGCGCCAGGACACGCTCGCCAACAACCTCGCCAACGTGTCGACGCCCGGCTTTCGGGCCGAGCTGCAGGCGTTTCGCGCGGTGCCGGTCGAAGGCAGCGGCGCGAGCACGCGCGTGTTCGCACTCGAAACCACGACCGGCTACGACGCCACGCCGGGCGCCATCACCAGCACCGGCCGCAACCTCGACGTCGCCGTACAGGGCAACAGCTGGCTCACCGTGCAGGCGCTCGACGGCACCGAGGCGTACACGCGCGGCGGCTCGCTCGAGGTCGCCAGTGACGGCACGCTGACGACGCGCAGCGGCCTGCCGGTGATGGGCGACGGCGGCCCGCTGCAGGTGCCGCCGAATTCGGCCGTGAGCATCGGCGCCGACGGCACCGTCAGCGCCAAGGGCACCGACGGCAAGAACACCGCGATCGGCAAGCTCAAGCTGGTCACCCCCGAAACCGCGCTCAAGCGCGGCGAAGACGGCCTGTTCCGCGGTGCCGACGGCGACCTCACGGCCGACGACACCGCGCGCGTGCAGGACGGCGCGCTCGAGGGCTCGAATGTGAGTCCGGTCGAGTCGATGGTCGCGATGATCTCGGCCGCGCGCCAGTTCGAGGCGCAGATGAAGATGATCCAGACCGCCGAGGCCAACGAGAAGTCGGCCTCGCAGCTGCTGACGGCCGGCTAAGAGAGACCGGCGGCGACAGGCGGCCGAGGCCGCCTTCTGCACTTCAACTCGATGGGTCTTTCGAGCGCGTCTTCGACACGCCGCTGATGATGCCCAGGCCGACCAGGATCACACACGCGATCGCGACATACAGGGTTGGCACGCCGGCCGTGACGAGTCCCCACGCGACCCCGCCGGTGAGCAGCAGAAAGCCGACGAGGTAGATGGCAAAGGACATGGTTCTCTCCTGCTGAAGTGGCGCGGCGAACGGGTCATCGACACCGTTTGCCACGCGCGGTCGTCACAACGTCTTGCGGCCCGTGATCAGTTGGAAGACCAGCACGACGACGGCCGCTACCAGCAGCAGATGCAGCAGGCCGCCAGCCGTGAACGAGGTCACCAGCCCGAGAACCCAGAGGATGAGCAGAACGACGACGAGGGTGTAGAGCATGTTGGTCTCCTGTTGAATGTAGGCTGGGCATTGCACGCCTCGACCCAGTGAGCGGACGATAGTGACAAGCCGCCTCGGCCAGCATCGGCCGACCGCCTGAACTCCCGTAGGCGCTGTCCGACCAGGCGACGAGAAGCTCGGCTTCTGCCCCGCTTTTCGGCGCATTCGAACCCGCACCGGCCGGCATCATCGGCAGCATTGACCGGAGCCCCGCCATGATGCGTTCCCTGTGGATCTCGAAGACCGGCATGGAGGCCCAGCAGACTCAGCTGGACACCATCTCGAACAACCTCGCCAATGCCTCGACGAACGGCTACAAGCGTTCGCACGCGGTGTTCGAGGACCTGATGTACCAAAACCTGCGCCAGGCCGGTGCCAACAGCACCGACCAGACGACGCTGCCGACCGGCCTGCAGCTGGGCCTGGGCACGCGCGCGGTCGCGACCTCGCGCAGCTTCAACCAGGGCAACCTGCAGCAGAGCAGCAACCCGCTGGACCTCGCGGTCAGCGGCCAGGGCTTCTTCGAGGTGCAGATGCCCGACGGCACGACGGGCTACACGCGCGACGGCTCGTTCCAGGTCAGCCCGACCGGCACGCTGGTCACCAACAACGGCCTGACGGTGCAGCCCGGCATCACGATCCCGGCCAACGCGACCAGCGTCAGCGTCGCCGAGGACGGCACGGTCAGCGTGGTGTTGCCGTCGACGACGACGCCCGCCACGGTCGGCAAGCTGTCGATCGCCAACTTCATCAACCCGCCCGGCCTCGAGCCGCGCGGCCAGAACATCTATGCCGAGACCGCGGCCTCGGGCACGCCGACCACTGGCACCGCCGGGCTGAACGGCCTGGGCACGATCAAGCAGGGCTTCGTCGAGACCTCGAACGTCAACGTGGTCGAAGAGCTGGTCGGCATGATCCAGACGCAGCGCGCCTACGAGCTCAACTCGAAGGCCATCAAGACCTCCGACGACATGCTGGCGCGTCTGGCGCAGCTCTGAGCGCGATGAAGACCATGCGCAGCGCCTTGATCCGCTTGAGCCCGCTCGCCCTCGCACTGGCCGCGCTCGCCGGTTGCGACACGATGAGCGAGACCCTGAACAAGCGCCCGCCGGTCGACGTGGCGCAGCCCACCGCGATGCGGCCGGAGCCTATCGTCCATGCGGCGGTCAACAACGGGTCGATCTTCCAGTCGAGCCAGTACCGGCCGCTGTTCGAGGACCACCGCGCGCGGCTGGTCGGCGACACGCTGACGGTGCAGATCGTCGAGAAGGTCAGCGCGACGCAGAAGTCCACCAGCTCGATCGACAAGAGCGGCGGCCTGGCGGCCGGCGTGACCGCGATTCCCGGCTTGTCCGCGAATTCGTTCACGACCGCGCGTGCCACGCTAGGCGCGACCTCGAGCAACACCTTCGCGGGCAAGGGCAGCACCGAGAACAGCAACGACTTCTCGGGCACCATCACCGCCACCGTGATCGAGGTGCTGCCCAACGGCCACCTGATCATCTCGGGCGAGAAGCAGATCGGCGTGAACCACAACGTCGACGTGCTGCGCTTCTCGGGCCAGGTCGACCCGCGCGCGATTCAAACCGGCAACAGCGTCGCCTCGGCGCAGATCGCCAACGTGCGCATCGAGCAGCGTGGCAAGGGCCAGCAGGCCGATGCGCAGGGAATAGGCTGGTTAGGGCGCTTCTTTTTGAACGTTCTGCCCATTTAGGTTTGCCCAGAATCGGGGTCATCGGTCACTTACTCGCCCGATGCACCCACGATGTATGACGCCGAAAAATTCATCCGCAAGCTGATCGTCGCCACGGCACTGCTGGCCAGCGCCGCACTGTGGTGGCCGAGCCCGGCACACGCGATGCGGCTCAAAGAGGTGGCTTCGGTGCAAGGCGTGCGCACCAACCAGCTGGTCGGTTACGGCCTCGTCGTCGGTCTCGACGGCACCGGCGACCAGACCACCTCGACCCCGTTCACGACGCAGAGCATCAACGCGCTGCTGCAGCAGATGGGCGTCACCGTGCCGGCCGGCACCAGCATGCAGCTGAAGAACGTCGCCGCGGTGATGGTCACCGCGCAACTGCCGCCGTTCGCGCAGCCGGGTCAACAGCTCGACGTCACGGTCTCGTCGCTCGGCAACGCCAAGTCGCTGCGCGGCGGCACGCTGATCGCGACACCGCTGAAGGGCGCCGACGGCCAGATCTACGCGCTCGCGCAGGGCAACCTGATCATCGGCGGCGCGGGTGCCTCGGCCGCAGGCTCGAAGGTGCAGGTCAACACACTGAACGCCGGCCGCGTGCCCGAAGGCGCCACCGTCGAGCGTGCAGTGCCCACGCCCCTCAACCAGGGTGAATACCTGCAACTCGACCTGAACGCCAACGACTACAACACCGCGCGCGAAGTGGCGCGCGCCGTGAACGCGAGGATGGGCAACGGCGTCGCGCAGGCGGTGGACGGCCGCGTCGTGCGCGTGCGCATGCCCGAGGGCATGGACGCACGCGTCGCCTTCATGGCCGACATCGAGAACCTGCCGCTGGAGCTCGCCACGCCCGCGGCCAAGGTCGTCATCAACGCACGCACCGGGTCGGTGGTCGTGAACCAGATGGTCACGCTCAACCCCTGCGCGGTCGCGCACGGCAGCCTGTCGGTGACGATCAACTCGACGCCGGTGGTGAGCCAGCCGAACGCGCTGTCCAGCGGCGGCACGACGGTGAGTCGCGACAAGGCCGACATCACGATCAAGCAGGAACCCGGCACGCTGATCCAACTGCCGGCCGGCACCAAGCTCGCCGACGTGGTCAAGGCGCTGAACTCGCTCGGCGCGACGCCGCAGGACCTGCTCGCGATCTTGCAGGCGATGAAGACCGCGGGCGCGCTGAACGCCGAGATCGAGGTGATCTGATCGTGGCAATTTCCGGCCTCACCGGCGGCGACACGAGCGCGCTCGATGCGATGCGCGACCCGTCGGGCAGCGCGTTGCGCGCCCGCGCCGCGAGCGACCCGAAGGCGGCAATCAAGGCCGCGGCCAAGCAGTTCGAGGCGATGTTCATGCAGCAGCTGATGAAGAGCATGCGCGAGTCGTCGATGGCAACGGGCATGCTCGACAACGCCGGCACGCAGATGGGCACCGAGATGCTGGACACGCAGTTCGCGAACAAGATGACCGGGCTGCCCGGCGGCCTGGGCGACGTGATCGCGCGGCAGCTGGAGCGGCAGATGACGGGCGTGACGTCGAACGCCGCACTGGCGCCGGCCAGCGCATCGGGCGCACCGTCGCGCAGCGACGCCAGCAGCAAGGTCAAACCGACGCAGGAAGAGTTTCTGCGCATGCACGACGCGTCGGCGCGTGCGGCCGAAGAACAGACCGGCATCCCGGCGACCTTCATGGTCGCGCAGGCGGCGCACGAGTCGGGCTGGGGCAAGCGCGAGATCAAGAACACCGACGGTTCGAGTGCGCACAACCTGTTCGGCATCAAGGCCGGTGCCAACTGGAAGGGCAAGGTCGCGCAGGTCACGACGACCGAGGTGGTCGACGGCCAGCCGCGCAAGGTGGTCGCGAAGTTCCGTTCATACGACAGCTACGACGCCTCGTTCCGCGACTACGCGCAGATGATGAAAGACAGCCCGCGCTACGCGAATGTGGTCGCGTCCGGTGCCAGTGCACAGGGCTTCGCGCAAGGCCTGCAGCGCGCCGGCTACGCCACCGACCCGGCCTACGCCGACAAACTGACCCGCGTCATCAACACGACGCTGCGCATGCAGCGGGCCGCCTCTGTGCGCACACCGGAGAACATGGCATGAGCCTGCCCGGCCGCCCGAGAGGCGAATTCACCGCAGTGCAAAGCACGGAGGTTTACTGATGAGCGCGTTGATGTCCATTGGCAAGACGGCGATGTTCGCGAGCTACGCCGCGCTGCAGACCACCAGCAACAACATCGCGAACGCGAACACGCCGGGCTACTCGCGCCAGCAGACGCAACTCGCCGACGCGGCCGGGCAGTTCACCGGCTCGGGCTTCTTCGGCAAGGGCGTGGACGTCACCAGCGTGACGCGGGCCTACGACAAGTACCTGACGAACCAGGCCGTGAGCGCCAGCTCGACCGCATCGGCCGACGCAGCGCGGCTGGACAAGCTCACGCAACTGGAAAGCGTGTTCCCGACCGGCGACTCGGGCCTGGGCTCGGCGTCGGGTGCCTTCATCAACGCGTTCGTCGACCTGTCGAACAACCCCAGCGACTCGTCGGCGCGCCAGGTCGTGCTGAGCAAGGCGCAGGACCTGGCCTCGCGCTTCAGTGCCGCGAGCGACCAGCTCGCCTCGCTGCAGACCGGCGTCACGCAGGACGTGAAGACCCAGGTCGACAGCCTGAACTCGCTCGCGAAGCAGGTCGCGACGCTGAACAGCCAGATCGCCAACCTGAAAGGCAGCAACCAGCCGCCGAACCAGCTGCTCGACCAGCGCGACCAGCTCATCAGCAAAATCGCCGACATCGTCAACGTGACGACGGTCGCGGCCGACGACGGCAGCGTCGGCGTGTTCGTCGGCGGCGGCCAGAGCCTGGTGCTGGGCAGCAATGCCAACACCGTCAAGGCGGTGCCCGACACCTTCGATCCGTCCAAGGTCATGCTGACCATGGTCGAGGGCAGTGCCACGCGCCAGATCCCGCCCGACAGCCTGGCCGGCGGCTCGCTCGCCGGGCTGATGAAGTTCCAGAACGAGGACCTGACCTCGGCCAACAACCTGCTCGGCCAGATGGCGACCGCGATCAGCGGCGCGGTTAACGAGCAGCAGGCGCTGGGCCTGGACCTGGGCCAGCCGGCGAGCGCCGGCGCGCCGATCTTCTCGGTCGGCGCACCGCGCGCGCTGGCGGCCTCGGGCAACACCGGCACCGCCGCCTTGAGCGTGACCGTCAGCGATTCGTCCAAGGTGCAGGCCAGCGACTACTCGATGAGCTTCGACGGCACCAACTACAGCCTGACGCGCAACGTCGACAACACGACGGCGGGCGGCCCGTACACCGCGGCCCAGCTGGCCACCGGCGTGCAGGTCGACGGTGTGACGATCCAGCTGACCGGCGGCGCGGCGGCCAGCGGCGACCGCTTCCTGCTGCAGCCGGTGGCCACCGCCGCGCAGTCGATGAAGTCGGTGCTCGCCAGCACCAAGGGTATCGCCGCGGCGTCGCCGTTCACCGGCAGCGTCGGGGTCGACAACAAGGGCACGGCCACGGTGGACTCGCTGACCGCCGTCAGCCCGTCGTACAACGGCGCGCTCAGCGCCGACATCACGTTCACCTCGGCTGCCGGCGCCTACAGCTGGTCGCTGAGCGACGGCAGCACCGGCACCGGCACCTGGACCGCGGGCACGCCGATCAGCCTGAACGGTTTCGAGCTCAACCTGAGCGGCGTGCCGGCCAACGGCGACACCATCAGTGTCGTGCCGACGGTCTCGACCAGCTCGAACAACGGCAACGCGCTCGGGTTCGCGAAGCTGGGCACGACCGGCATCGTCAGCCAGAACGGCGCGGGCGGCGGCACCGCGAACGGCATCAGCATCACCGACGCCTACGCCAGTGCGCTGGCCAGCATCGGGGTGCGCGTGCAGGGCGGCAAGACCGCGGCGACGCTGTCGGCAGCGGTGTCCACCCAGGCCGAGACGGCGCGCGCCAACCAGGCCGGCGTGAACCTCGACGAAGAGGCCGCGCGGCTGATCCAGTACCAGCAGAGCTACCAGGCCGCGGCCAAGATCCTGCAGGTGGCGCAAGCCATCTTCGACACCATGCTGCAGACCGCGGCAGGCTGAAAGGCGACCCCATGAGAATCAGCACGGCCAATGCCTACCAGACCTCGCTCGACTCGCTGATGGACCGCCAGGTCTCGCTCAGCGGCACGCAGGAGCAGATGACCACCGGCAAGCGCGTGAACCGCGCCAGCGACGACCCTGCCGCCGCCGCGCGTGCCGAGCGCGCCCTCGCGGCCGAGAACCGCGCGACGGCCAGCCAGCACGCGGTCGACGCCAGCAGCAACGCGATGACGCTGACCGAGAGCGCCCTCGGCGACGCGACCGACCTGCTGCAGCAGGTGCGCGAGGCGCTGGTGTCCGCCGGCAACGCGAGCTACAGCGACGCCGAGCGCGCCAGCAAGGCCAACGAGATCGCCGACCTGCGCAAGCAGCTGCTCGCCGTCGCCAACCGCACCGACGGCTCCGGCACGTACCTGTTCGGCGGGCAGGGCGCGTCCAGCCCGCCGTTCGCCGACGTGCCCGGCGGCGTGACCTTCCAGGGCGCCGGCGGCGTCGTGCAGGCCGCGTCGGGCGAGGCGCTGCCGTTGACCATGAACGGCGAGGCGACCTGGATGAACGCGCGCACCGGCAACGGCGTGTTCACGACGCGGGCCGTCACCAGCACCGGCAGCGCCTGGATAGACACCGGCAGCGTGACCAACCCGTCGGCCGTTACCGGCTCCACCTACAGCCTGCAGTTCAGCGTGTCCGGCAGCACGACCACCTACTCGGTGCTGAAGGACGGCGTGGCCATGCCGGCGCAGACCGGCGTCGCGTTCAAGGCCGGCCAGACGATCCAGGTCGATGGCCTGTCGGCCACGATCAGCGGCCAACCCGCGAACGGCGATGTGTTCGAACTCGCGCCGTCCACGTCCAGCCTGAGCGTGTTCGACACGCTGGACAAGGCCGTCGCCGATTTGAAGACGACCGGCCGCACCGATGCGCAGATCGCCCAGAGCAATGCCACCAACCTGGGCAACCTCGATTCGGTGTTGGGCCAGGTGACGAGCGGCCGCGCCCAGGTCGGTGCGACGCTGGCCCGCATCGATGCGGTGACCAGCCGCATCTCGGACCAGAAGCTGGCCAGCCAGACCGAGCGCTCGAACGCCGAAGACCTGGACATGACGCAAGCAATTTCTGACTTCTCGAACCAGCAGACCGGCTACGATGCCGCACTGAAAGCCTATTCGCTGGTCCAGAAACTCTCCCTCTTCAACTACCTCAGTGCCTGACATGCCCCTCAGCCTCGATCCCGGAGCTCCGCGGTGAGCGACGCCACGATCCTGGGCCAGATCGCGCTCGGCTATTCGCCGTTCATCGACCGCAACCGGGGCGTCAGTGCGACGCGCGTCACGGTGCTGCCGCTGCGCCCGGACGCGCAGCTCGACGTCGGCCAGTTGCTGCACGAGATCGGCAACGTCTGGCCGGCCACGGGCGGGCGCGTCTCGCTCAACATCATCAGCGAGGGGCTGCTGCAAGACCTGATGCAGGCCCAGCCGTCGCCCAACCTGATGGTCGAGATCCCGTCGTTCATGGCGACCGACCCGGCCAATGTCGCGTCGCTGCAGACGCTGCACCGCGGCGGCAGCACGCTGCTGCTGAAGGGCCGGCCGCTCAAGGAGCTGCCGCGCGAGGTGCTGCCCTGCTTCAAGTACTCGATCATCGACCTGGCCGACGAGCGCCGCCTGTCCGAGAACTCGGCACCGCCGGGTGTGACGCGCAGCATCGGCCATGTGCAGGCCGGCGTGCGCACGGTGGCCGAGATGGAAGCGGCGTTCAACCGCGGCGCCGAGGCCGTGCTCGGCTGGCCCATCGACGACGCGGTCACGACGACCGCGGCGCGCAACGGCAAGGCCACCGCCGGGCCGGGCATGCAGGCCATCGTCAAGCTGATCCACCAGGTCGACAAGGAAGAGCCGATCGAGAATCTCGAGGCCACGCTCAAGCTCGACCCGGCGCTGGCGTTCAAGCTGCTGCGCTACATCAACTCGCCGGCCTTCGGCCTGCGCGTCGAGATCAGCTCGTTCCGCCACGCCATCATGATGCTGGGCTACAAGCGCCTGAAGCGTTGGCTCGCGCTGCTGCTCGCCACCGCCAGCAAGGACGTCAACCTGAAGCCCGTGATGTTCGCTGCGGTGCGCCGCGGCCTGCTGATGGAAGAGCTGGTGCGCAGCAGCGGCGACGAAGAGATGCGCAATGAGATGTTCATCTGCGGCGTGTTCTCGCTGCTCGACCGCATGTTCCAGCAGCCGTTCGCGCAGCTGCTCGACACCATCCCGGTGCCCGAGCGCGTGCACCAGGCGCTGGCCG
>Ga0307509_10002981_pt1 | contig 26502 bp, 24 predicted proteins | sample 10_EM_MG_FD_202245 | JGI IMG/M metagenome (GOLD analysis project Ga0307509, IMG submission 202245) | Populus trichocarpa ectomycorrhiza microbial communities from riparian zone in the Pacific Northwest, United States - 10_EM | ecosystem: Host-associated > Plants > Roots > Unclassified | place... | reverse complement strand
GAGCGAAGAGGACAGAATGCCGACCGTGCAAAACCTAAGCGAGGTGCAAAGGAAGTGCGGGGTAAAGGGGAGAACTGAACTTCATGAGCGGGAGTCAACGATGAACAGGAACAAGAACCCCGTGGAGAAGGGGGTAGACCCCAGAGGGAGAGGAGGGGTTGTAGCATCGCTCCCCTAGGCAGAAGCCATCAAGGGGGAGGAGAGGGGGTGGTGGTGGAATCCCACGATGATTTCCCTGGTGTTGAGATTTAAATCGCCGGAGGTGTAGGGGAGATGGTTCGTGAGATATTGAATGTAATAGGCTCAGTCATATATAGAATAAGATAAGATATGAAATTGATTTCAATATCTACAAAGGAAGAGCTTTAATCTTAAACGATAATGGTCAATTTGAAGAGGGACTAATAAGTATAGTAGGACAGGTTTTATGTAATCCTACTTCTTTATATCTTTCCTGATATGACTCAGGACTTTTATAGTATAATATACTAGCAAAAGGCTACTCTAAACCTGAAGACTTGTGGTTTATTATAATCAAAATAATTGTACCCTTTAAATTCAGTTAAAGTACCTGTTACGCACATGTGAATAGCTCACTGTTAGGCATACCAAAAGGCTTAGCCTTCCCTTAGTGAATAAAGACCTATAGTTACCCTACCTTAGGATTCTGAGCTCAAAAGGACAAGCCAACACCCCCCTCCCACACCAGCGTTGGGACGGCGCTACATCGGCAGAAGCCGCCGTAGTTGTGTCCCCTCACCAGAGACATGGTCATTAGAGCCCTCCTCGTAACCCTGTATACGTCGCGGCCGTCTGTCCGACCGGATCCTGTTCGCAGGATATATGAGGGAAGACCTCTGGCGAGCTTATGCAAGTGGTTCGAGCCAAATCGGTTGATGTCGCATAAGGTTACTGAGCACTAAAGATGAGAGTCGCGAAGGTGGTCACTAAGTAACGGGACGTTTTCACGGACAATTGTTAGGCAACACATTCTATACTCCACACTCTCACGATGAAAGTCCCAGAAGTGAATTGTGTTGTTGGATGAGGTAGTTTGAGAAATCAGGCATACCCGCACTCACACATGTCAATAGTATCTGAAGGATGCTGACGGAACACTATGATAAATATATGACTATGGAGGGATAATAGCCATTGGTGCAATTATCGTGACGAGTCCATCTTATGCCTTCCAGATGTCGGTTGCAGAATATGTCTGCAATGCTGAGAGGTTCGATAACAAAGCTGGCCCCTTTGTTGGTTCAATCATGGAGACCATTCTGCGTATGCAAATGGTAAGCCAGACTCCATGCCGACGAAGATGGATCGTAACCAATGGACTGATGTGTGAGAGCACCGTCAGGAAATTTCATGGTGTTGCGATTCGGAAGTCGAAGTGAGATAACAGAATTGTCAGGGTCAAATGATCTTCGCACTTTTATAAGAAGCTGGAGTTTGTTAGTAGGTACTTAGTTAGTATGAGAACTAGATGTAGCCCACAACCACCCTGATGCGGCATATTAATATTGAGGTGCCTCCCAAGCTGTTTGAACATTATCAAGCAACGGAGAAGAGATCTTATCAATATAAGTTTTTACGCTAGAAAAATCTTTATCACTTCACCTACCTCTATTTTGAAACATTGAGCCTTTCTAGACAATCTCCGTCTACGATTAAGATTATCGGCCTGAGTTATCTCACAAGACTTGAGATAGGCTCCCGCCTAACACTCACCTATATTAGTATGAGATATGCAGCTTTATTAGAATGACTGTGTATCTGAACCCTAAAAAGCTCGCTAGAAGTAGGACGAACCCAAAGGCAGCTGTGGTAGCTACTCAGGCAACCGGAAGAGTTCATGTTCCTTGAAGTAATTTACTGATTGGAACAATAAGATGGTTGAACTCTATCACATAGCATATATATACATACTGCTTTTAAAGATGGCCATCTGAACTGATCACTCGGTATTCTATGAGAACTATTGGCATGTTTGCTTATGGGCTGCATATATTAACCCATAGTTCATAAGAACGAAGAGATCGAAAAATATCTACTGGTGGAGTGGAGACATCCCCAGATGAATTAGCAGTCGGGAGACTCTCTGAGTTTAAGCAGGGCTATTACTTTCAGGGTCAAACAGTGTTCACACTTGCCTGAACAAAAGTCAAAAGACTGAAAGATACATAAATTATTAAGAAAGGAAAGTAGTGTAGATTTAGTATAAATAGAAGGGCTCTCCCTGGTGGTTGAAGAATCATCAAGTAATGGAGAAGAGACTTTAACAATATATTAAGTTATTAAGAAATCTTCTAAGTTCGAGAAACTTTAACTTTCCATTTACTTTACCAAGCCTTCCTGACATATCTCCATACCCTCAAACCACTGTCTAGTTCGCTTAATACCTCTTCGAGTTAGCTACCCCATAACAGTACCATACTAGTTAGCTCACTTAAAATGTTAAAATTATAATAAATGATATAGATTAACCTTTAATATTATAAAGAAAACTAAAATTGGATCTTAGTTCAACCTAGTGATCTTTCTCACTTCCTGAACTCTACTTCTCTTTTACTAATAATTTTATCTTCAACCTACCTCCTTGTTATATGCTGACAATTTACTTATCTGTTCCCTCTACCCTACCTACCCAAACCTTTTAAAGCTTTCGATTACTCCTCTTTCCTTTTAATACATTTATCAATTTTTTGGCTAGTGGAATCACTTAGTAAATGGACAGATATTGAGTTCCAGAAATGTAGTTTGAGTTATAAATCGTAAGAAAACTATTCCAAAAGTGAATAGCATAGGTGTGGCAAGCAACTGGTTTTTTGTATTATTGTTGAATAGTGTTTCTGAAAGCCTTCATAAAAGTTTTGAGTATTTTAGCATTTTGTGGTATAGGTAAAAAATCTTCAATTATCAGACCCAGCATTGAGCCTTTAACTAAAGCAGTACTTAAAGCACCTGTTAATTGTTCTTTTTGATATCTTCAATTGCTTTCTATTAGGCTACTTGAACCCAGAATTTTTTTTGAGTCGATATTTTGAAACCTTGTAAGTTTGAGGTAGATGATCAATGGCTGTCCAAAGGGATTTAAAGTTAGCTTGATAGTTGTAAGAACTATTATCCAATATGAGTAGTAATTTCGGTACTAAACTTCATGTTATTAGCTAGAAGGATATTGAAATTAAGTGGGAGACAGTTTAAAATTGACTTTTGATAAATAGAAGTAGCTGTCAGTGAAGATAATTGAAAGTAGTGGTTTGAAATATCATTCGGTGGCAGATACATGCCATATTCTATGTACTACTGTTTGAGCCTTACCAAATCTCAGTTAGGTAAGAACAAGAATACCCTCTACTAGAATTCTAAGAGATTAATAGAGATTGAAAGTCAGTAGTGGAATGGATGGTAAGGAGTGAAATAATATCTTATATAAGAAGAGTTTGCAGTACAAGTAAGCAGGTGTGAAAACAATAATATTTTGTGAAATGGAAAGTGTGTTTAGAGAATGAGAAAACTTGAGAGTAACCAGAGAGTTTGGAAAACTCAAAGGAGTTGGTGGAGGAATTTTACGAAGCAAATCCAGAAATGCAAAGTAAAGCAGATATTGAATAAGGTGAAAAAGCTTTTCTCAGGTAGACATGTAAATGCTTGAGGTTTTATACCCTACAACCTTGAGTTCAAGAAGAATTTTATTTGTTAGATATGTATATTGGTATATTGGGAGAAAAACTAAAAGCATTTGAGAATGAAGCTTTGAAGGAAGAAGCTCCTATTAGGTATACTGAGAGGTTTGCCCCCTTAAAGCTACAATAACCTCCAGTTACCCTATCTTTAATCTATCTTGGGTTCAGAGTTTAGAGGTATCAATATAACATACTTCTATGGCCTTGCTCAAAAGACCTGTGACTTATCCTATAAGATCAAATGTTTGATTCTATGTTCGGGTATAGTTATTTTTCACTATGACAAACTCAAGTCATCATAAGATATATGTATTGATATGTAAAAAGGGAATAACATCTTAAATCATGTTTTGAGTTATTTTACTTTGAAGTTTTCATAGCAATAGTTGTTATCTGAGTAAAATTGATAAAACTCATCTAATAATATTAGTTTAAAGTGCATATCTTATTTTAAAACTGTTTATAACAATCAAGTGTGCTTTTAACAATATCTTACAGCCCCTACGCAAAAGTGTTCATGATGCTGCTAAGTTAGCACCTTGCTTAACCAATGTTCGAACTTCTGGCCTATCCCAAACAGCCTGCAAAAAAAAACGTCCAACTGAGTGATAAATATATTGGGGGGTTGATAAAAAATTTAACAATGTAGCTATGAAGCCTGAATATTTACAAATTAAAATTAGTCATTAAATAAAACCTTATGCTTAGTATGTAATATTATCTCTTTGCTTTCTACTCGAGTTTCTTGTAATTTCTCTTTTGTTTTTTCAATTGTTTACTTTAATTTCTATATTTTCAAACTCCACTATGTGATAGTTACTTCAATTTTAGCCCTCTCACATATTTAAATAATCTTTACCTCAGTTGAAGTCGGTTTTTTTAAACTGTTGTTTAGGATAAGCAGGTGGTTCTTACTGCAGTTACTCAATACTCAACATGCTGACTAAGCAGCATCATGAACACTTTTGCATAGGGACTGTATAAATATATTTTAAGTAGATTGAACTACTAGCTATTTATCTATACAAAAAGAAAAAACAGATAATTTGAGATTTTGATTTTCACAAGCTATAAATACTTCAATTCACTTGTAAAATATTTTTTAAGCTTATTAGAAGGTACTCTCTATACTCAAGAAGTATTATGTGCATTGAAGTAAATTCGTTGCATTCATCAACTAGCACACTTTATGCTTATTGACACTCATATGACCCTGTACTTATGCACATGTCATGTGGCCCAGGGGATTTCGTCTATAAGTAAAGTTGAAATTGTTATTATGGAATGGAAACTTATATGGCGAAGAATTATTGGTTGAATAAGTTATAGCACTTCAGAGTTAACCTGACTGACATATATACTGATCTAAGGTGAGCGATGTATATATATTACCCGGTATGAGAAATATTGATCACAACATGACAGGGGAATGCCATCCGGTCTGATTCCAAACTTGCCCTGCAATCCGCCGCCAAGGACTATGGCCCCACGGTCCCCCGTGAGAAACATCTCACGCTAGCCGTCCTGCCATCCACCACAGTCCCCTGCAGTCTCTCTATCTTCCCTGGTGTTAAGATTCAGCTGGGATCATCTCTTGTTTCCTATCATTTTCGTATTCTTTCTTTTTAGGAATTGGTATTGTCTACTACCGTATTGTGTTTTATTTCTGGTGCTTTTCCTTGTCAGTCGCTTTTCTCTGCCCTAACTCGGTTTGGATTGATGGAACGGGAAATGGAAATGCAAGGGTTGTTTTATCACAATAGTTGATTGTGTGAAAGGCTTAGTTTATAGCAGGTTCTTGTGCACCCGAAGATGTTATGAATTATAGGGATGGATTTTGTGCTTTATTGTTATTTTCTTCAAGTCCGTCTACCATATTTTCAATATCTCTTCCACTTCTAACTATCATAAGATATTGGGAGAGAAACTATCTAATATGAATCCATTCCCTCCGGTGGTCTGGCGGTTAGAATAGAATAGAATAGCACAATTCCTTTATAGTCCTTTTCGCACAAGTCTTCGCCTTCATTTAGCACATGAAATTATAGAATGGCCCAAAAAGTTTTACCCAGCAGTCCCCCGTAGTCCCCTACGCCAATTTGTCTCACGTTGTAGAGCCTGCCGTCCTCAACAATGACGGCTGTCCTGATCTTTCCCGGACGGGAACGGGACGCCTTTTTCCATCCCGTCCCGCCCAAGGCTCTTGGCAGTCGCCCGGTCCGGCCCTGTGAGGACCCCGGACCGCTGAGCACACTGGTTATAGCAGAAAAAGCGAGTGACAATGAAAAACACCAAAGACCAAATAAACAAGAGAGTATTAAACATAGCACCAAGGTGTAAAAAGAGAGAACACAGCAATGAGAGGAGAAAAGTAGGTGGTCCCCGGTCACATTCAACACCGGGAAGATAGGGGGACTGCGGTGGACCGTAGGGGACGGCAGGACGGCCAGTGTGAGATATTTCTCACGGGGGACAGTGGGGCCCTAGCACTTTAGCTGTGGGTTGTAGGGCAAGTTTGGGAAAAGACCGGATGGGACAACATAATGTCATCCGTCCTCGCCCTGACCTAGGATGAACAGACTGCCCCATTTAGAACACTGTAGGAGATAAGAAACCATGAAGAAGGAAATCGGTTTAGGTGGAACATGGGAACTAGATCTGGTTTTTAATGAGTTGTACATAAGTAGACTAGATCCTAGCTAGTAAGAAAAGTATAAAAAAAAAAAGATGAACAGGGGATGGCAAACACTTGAACAGCGAGGAGAGAAAACTGCATCATTTGTTAGCCCCCGGGGGTAGCGGCTGTGCAGAGCCACTCATAAATTGTGTTTCGATGAGAAAATTAGGAGGGAAGATATCCACGTTCCCTAATAGACGTTTCCAGTTCACGGCGCAGGTCGTCCACATTTAGCACAAGCACAGTCTGTGGGTTGTTACCCGGCGGACAGTTGCCGGCAAACAACTCCTCAATCGTAATAGTGGGATCGACTGGGATAGGGCTGGGAACGGGGAACACATCCTATACCGTGTTAGGAAGAGAGATTGTGACCTGACGGTGGGAAGGAGATATACTATCTGAGTTGTGATGGCCGCAGCACCAGAGCCAAGAGTGCAGTGTGAGATTGCCAGAGTTGCACGGATTTTCTTTTCTGCATCTGGCTCATCGAGCTTTACGAAGATCGCCACGCGAAAATGGCCTCCAGACCCTTCATGCCAGAGACGGCGATCATCGACGGGTGTGAATCCAGAACTCGCCCAACCAGACTCCAGCACGACTGATGGAAATTTTCTAGGCAACCCATCAGGGCCGTCAGGACGGAAAGAAAAATCCGGCTCCTTCACGCTACCAGCATAAGTTCCGGTGAAACAAGTGATCCATGCAGCAGCTTGTTAGTACCACCACCCAAGGAGGCAACAGTGTAGACACACTAGGGGACGGCAGCCTAGCTATAGAACGGGTAGCCTCTTTATTGAGAAGATTATTGACCCTCCATTGTGTATATTGATCAACAAGCCATGAGGCCGGTATCTCATGGAGAATGGTAGGCATTACCACCCTCAGGTGATGGTCGGGTGCAGAAAAGTGAACTCTAATTTAGATTATCAATCATGGATTATTTCTTGTAGGGGAAGTTACCGAAAACTCCATTCCTCCAAATTGTTTCCGGTATCAAACAGGCTCTCAAGAACCAAAGCCGAATCCTCTTGATCAGGGTTGGGAAACTCGAGCGACTCAGGTTTTGCGTTTTAATTGCCTTAAGGATGCTGTAAAACACCCGTTCGGCCATTGCTCATGTCGATGAAGATTTATTTGATTAAAATGAATAAAATTGGAATAGAGAGGGTGAAATGGTTTGCCAAATGGTGAGGTGTGCGTTGTGATTGGCTGCAGAGCAGGATTCTGGAATGTTATCTTACTGTTCGGGCCAGACTAAAACCTGCGCAAGCCTAAAATAAAAGTGTCATGTGGCTAAGGCAATTTAAATGTCAAGACTCAACCAGGTTAAAAATGGTATTCTGGTTCTACTTTTAGGGTTAAATAAAGTTAAAAGTCATAATATAAAAGGCACATGGGATGTTTTCGCACAAGTCAAGGATTATTTTGCGGGTTAACTTAAATTAACTGTTCGTTAATTTTCCAGGACCCCACAAGCAATCAGCGGTCCCTATAGGTAATTGGCGAGGGCAGCAGGTATAGTACTGTTCGGGAGTTACCGATCCGTAGAGGGCGGTAGGGACCTACAGTCCCCCTCTCATCATACAAGGGACAGACGCTTTTGCCCTACAGCTTGAGACACACGCCCTTGACGCCCGGAACTGGAGTCCTGGCGGTGCCTACAGGGCTGACGGGACGCTTGGGAACACTAGCAGTTCCTTAAGGAAGAGCATTTAAAACATGCCAAACAACTACGACACCATCAACATAGGAATATATGAAGACTATTTAGTAACCAGATAGCCCCTTTTGATAATTTATACAGTTCATGGGGATTCTAGGCCCTAACTAGCAAGAAAAAGTAGACAGGCGACAGAAGAATAAACCTTTGAGCAGTGAAGTAAATAAAACTATTATAGAAAGCAGTGTTCCCAACCGTCTGGGGGCCCGGCGGGGCCCCATGGGGGGACTACCAAGAGCCCCACACGAGAGGGACGGGGGGGGAGGCGGGGGACGATGGGGGAACTGCCAGGGATAGCTGGGGACTCCACGAGTGATGTCTCATGATGTGAAAAGAATCTTTTTGGTGTATATCAACTTGTCTAGTACCGGAGGTCCAAGCGCTAGGACTATAGTCCCCTATAGTCCGTCCAGTCCTCACCTTCCCAGGCGTAGTCCGTCCTAGCGCCCCCAAAAAGACGGACTACCTCTTCAGTTCATGAAGCAGGTCGGCAATCTTCAGCACAAGGAGAATCTCTAGGTTTTGATTTGGTGGACAGTGCCCCCCAAATAATTCCTCAATCGTGAGAGCAGGATCCGCTGGGATAGGGTTGGGAACCGGAAATACATCCTACATCATGCTAGTAAAATAGAGCTCGAGACCTACTAATGGCGGAAGAGAGGAGATATACCATCTAGGTTTTGATGGCTGCAATCCCAGCACCAGGAGTGCAGTGTGAGATTTCCGGAGTTGCACGGATTTTCCAGTGCATTCGGCTCATAGAGCTTTACGATTATCACTACGCGAACATGCCCTTCAGACCCTTCATTCTAGGGACGACGGTTATCCACAGCCATATGTCCAGAGCTTGCTCAACCAGACTCCAATACCACTGACGGGAAATCTCTGCGCAACCCATCTGGGCTATCAGGGGCGAAAGAAAAGTCTGACTCCTTTAGGCTGACAGCATAAGTTCCACTGAAACAAGTGATTCCTGCAGTAGCTTGTTAGCACAAGCATCCGAATAGGTAACAAAGTAGACATATGTGGGGATGGCAGCATAGATATGGCACGAGTAGCCTCCCTATTGATAAGTTTTTCAATCCCCCATTGTGCATATTGCTCAACTAGCCACGAGGCCGGAGTCTCATGGAGAACGGTGGGCATGACACCCTTTAGTGATGGTCATGTCCTGAAAGGTGAACTCTAATTTAGATTACTAAGCATGAATTTTTTATTGCAAGGGAAGTCACATACCGAAAAGCCAGTCCCCCCAAACCATTTCTAGGATCTAACAGGCTCTCAAGAACCAAAGCAGAATCCTCAGTGGCCAGGTCGGGGAACCGGAGCAACTCATGTTCACCAGACCCGATTGCTTTCTTGATGTCGCGAAATACCCGTTCGGCCATTGCGTGTTTCAAAGAGGTATTGGGTTAAAATGAGTAAAATAGGCCAAGAGAGAGGGGAGCATGTTTGGGAAGGCGTGAGGTGTGCGTTCTAGTTGCTGGCTAAGCAGCTGTCGGGGATGTCACTTGCACATGGGAAACTAAATCGGGTCACATGACCAAGGATCCCGGCATTCTTGACTGTGAGGGTTGCAGTGGTGCTGATGACTGGCAAGCCAAAGCAGAAGAAAGTACATAAAACGGCCAATTGAATCTGAAAGATGAACACCGGCCGGCTGTGATAAATCGAATTTGATCTTCTCAGAAAATCGATGTGGGATGAAGATGAAATGAGCTGTCTCAATTAATCGAAGAAAATTTCCACAAGCCTCCCTCACTTCAAAGGAGCTTCTACGGTTGTTAAATAACAAGAATGCCTTTACCCACACCTCTCTCTTCCTCCACTGCGTATATAAGAGCCCACGCAATCCCAAGAAAATAAGGAAAGCCGTGAAAGCTATCCACGAGTTCGACACTATATAAAGCGCCAGATTTCCCAGAACTCGACCCTAAGCAATCAGGGGAGCGATGCCCACAAAAAGTAACCCCTCTGTCCGATGAGGCATAGGACATCCCCTTAGGGAGAGGTCACCACAAACCCCCAAAAAACCCCTTATGGGAAATTGAACCCAAATTTGAAGTCTAATGTTCATATTTTTTAAGGTCATCATCTATTATCACTCGTACTGCCGTGCAACCAAGGCCCCTGCTCCCGCGCTAAACTACAAGAGTGCTACCGATACAGTACCGGTAGATATAATAGTCACGTGCCTTATCTAGGCGCGCTGCAACCGCAAGGCTTCCCAAAATCTTATCAGACCCACGTGACTAGTATCAATCCGTCGGGCTTGCAGAACCCTATGCCAACGACATCATGTGGAGGGCCCAAGGCCTAATTAGAGAACTCCTCACTAATTGTGACCTAACCTATCCCTTGGCCTACCAGTGGTATACTCGAGTAGATGATAGCAACATCAAAGGCAAACACACATTCAATTGACTAACTTATCACCTTATACCATCATCACCACCCTCACCCTCACCCCATCCCCCAGCGAGCAAAGGTAAAAGTAAAAGTGGAAGAAAGGAATACAAGAAAGAGAACCCGTATGTACCCACGAAATATATTTGACAAGAAACCGATGTACACTAAGTAAAGAAGGGCCGATAAATATACAGTGAATAATCCAGAAGGGATAAAAAGACAAAAAAAGCAGAAACTGTTTCCCCATCGATGAAATAATAATAGCAAAATAGGAGAGCCCTGCCATACAAACGAAAAATAGAAGGGTGGAGAAAAAACGGGCAGTACATGATGACAGATGGATTGCAAAAAAGGATGATGGAAAACAGAGGTCTCCGTAGTAAAGCTCCTAGCGAAAGAAAGCCACAAGTTATGGAGAAGAAATCCTTTGAATCCCCCACCATTGATGCCTCCATAGAACAAAAGGGAAAACAGAAGGGAGGGAACGCTGCCAGACGGGTTACAGGCGAGAATGTTGATGGAGGGAAAGGAGGAAGGAGGAAGGGAGGGAGGGAGGGAATACCACTAATAAATGAGAAAACGTAAAAATGTCATTGTGAAGGAAAATAAAAAACACAACCCCAAACTTTTTTCGCCCAATCGTTACGTCGTTTCGCATGCCACCATGACTCTTGTTTTTTATTACTGTTTTGTTTCAATAACCGTCTTTGTTAAAGCCCTTAGGCATGTCAGCCCAATGATGCACTTTCGCAAATCTAAATCAGCCAATTAAAAGAAACCCTTTCTTCAATAAGTACCCCATTCTAGGGACTGTCTCTCTAGAGCGTCGCCTTCCAAAACCCTCCATTTGAAGGAAAGCCAGCATTTCCTTGCAGCCATACTCCCCAACGCTCCTACACTTTCATAGGGCATCTATATGCCCTCGAAGATCGGAGGAATCCGATTCGCCGAGCCGAAACCCCTTCCGAGCTCCTCAGTCTTTCTATTAGGCACCTTCTTCCTCATGGCTCCAAGCCCTCTGTTGCCAGACATAATCCGCCTCTTCACTTTCTTCTTCCGCGTTGGCGTAATCGTCTCCCCCAGCTTCTTTTGGAGTCCGTAGCCTGTAGCAGGACTACTGTTAGGGTTTCCATGAAGATCTGCGATTTTCTGGGCATGCTGGATTTGTCTCTTACGGAAAGCCGTCACACTGACCTTATCCCACCTCGAGAGCATCTGCGCGGGAAGCTCAGCGGAGGGAATGCACCCGTCATCGGCATCTGGCTCATCGCACGCGCCATCCATTAGAACTAACTCCAGATGTCCGGCGCTAAAATCATTGTTGGTATTCTCGTTGCCGTCCTCATCAGAGGAGAGATCGAGAAAATCCGCGATTTTGAGGTTGGCTTCATATTCGTCAAGCCCCTCGCCTCCTAGACCATTGGCAATGAGCTCGCCTTCTTCGCCGAAGTAGGGATAGAAAGCCTCTGGGGGGCCCAGTATGTCCGCCCCATTCAAGAAAAGTCCATCGCCACCGGTCAACCCGCCGAGTGTTGGGTTATAGTCCAAAAAGCCGGGGGAGTTTTCACTTTCGCTTTCTTCCGCCATCATGACCATAAAATTAGATTCGCCGCCGCCGCTGTTCGCCTCGTCGACAGATACTTGGCTGCCCTTAGGTATGAGAAAGGTCTTCTTTGATCCCTCCACAACGCAGATCGGACGGTTCGGATCGGCAACCCAGGAGCCAAGCCTTGGGCGGGGAGCCCCATCGATATGAACAACTTGTGGACTTTCCGGTTCCTGGGACGATATCGAAACACGTCGGAGGATAGACTTGCCGCGTGGTGTAGGCATCGGAAGATCCTCTTCTTCATCAGTAGTTTCTCCGGAGTCGCCTGCAATGCAAATGGTAATTCGTTAGTAAAGGGGCACTCCTCCTCCAGGTTTGAATTTTCTCACTCTCGTTCTCGCTCTCACTACCTGTGGCTCCTCCCTCGCCTTCGCTTCCTTCGCCACTACTCCCATCTGATGACAAGTAATGTTTCCATGGAACATCCACATCGTCATCTGTGTCGTCGGCCCACCCCCCATGTCCTTGGATGCTCACCAGGTGCTTCACAGCAGGGTCCCCTTTCTCAAAGAAGGGGTTAAGAGTGGGCACTTCGTCCTCATCCGAGGACCCCTCATCACTACCAGCCGTGGATGAATGGAAACCACCCCTCCCACTCGGAGAAGCAGATATAGATTGAGCAGTGGCAGAAAGTGAGCCCCGGGGAGTGTTATCGGGGGTGATGGCAGGAGTAGAATCCGGCGTCGGATCCACAGAGAAGATATTTTCATCATTAAATAAATAACAATCGCTCATCGGATCGCAAGGGATGTCGGGAAAAAAACTGGGATCATTCCATTGGGAGATGAATACTTCCTCATTGAGATCTTCGAATTCATCCCCACTACCGAGATCAAGTCCATTGATGATCTCAGGGGCAACACCGCTCGGAAAAAATGGGCTTGCCTTTATGGGTGTGGAAGGCGGAATGCCACTCTCGAGCTCGCGGACGATAGCATCCTCCTCCTCGCCTTCAATGTCTTCATCATCGCCGGCGTCGATGTCCTCGTCTTCCTCGAGATCAACCAATACCCCACCTCCACCATCTTCGACTAAACCGAAATCTTCATTGGTGAATAGACCGATATCACCGATATCATCACCGGTGTCATTACCGATAGGCCTAAATAAGGTATCGGAAAGTATGTCATCGGTTCTGGAGATTTCGAAAGCAACTCTTTTGCTTGGACGTTTCCGCCCAGGGACATCTTCCGTCAATCCGTCAATATCCGCACCAAAGTATCGTTTCCTTGAGCCTTGCCCCGCCCGGTGATCCCCATTCGCAGCTACGCTATCCTGTCTGCCGTTTTCGACGGCAGATTGATCACCCGGAAATAGCTTTATGCTAGCGGTATTTTCACCAGTCACCCGGACGGGGCAATTGACAGCCGGCTCGTCCGCATCATCCGCATCTTCTTCGTCGTCCGTCTCTTCATCGTCTTGACTACTTGAACTATCGGATGAAGAATCGGTCTCCTCCTGGTCACCCCCTCCATGCCCACTTTTCCTACTCCTTCCATCCTTCCCACTGCCACCCGCTGATCCCGGTCCCAGTCTAGATGATTCTCGATGATGACGTTTTGTGTGAGATGTCTGATTAGGGATATGCTCGTGGAGAATGTATGGATTTTTCAGAGCTAAAGACTCTCCGGCTGGGAGTGAAGAATTGTTGGTCCTCGAAGACAGCGAAGTGAGGCCAGCTACAGGACCCTGCGGGTGGGAAGCTATCCCCCGTATACGGTCACTATGAGTGGTAGGTATTTTGATTTTTGCATCAGTCTTCTCTGTGTATGAGTGTGTGATGACTTCCGATTGTCTAGGAGTGTTTGGTACTGTTTTTCGAGACATTGTATTGTGCACAAAAAAAAAAAAAAAAAAATCGGGGAATTGGTTGGTGATAAATATATTCGATGTAACCGTCCTGTGCGGTGGGATGTATTTTGTGCAATGAGATTTGGGCTGTCAGTTATGGTTGCCGCCGGTTTACGATGCACGGGGTTAAGGTGGACGTGGATGAGTTTTTTTTTTTTAGTTTTTTTTTAGTTCTCTTTTCCCCTTCGGTATTTTTTGCCCGCTTGTTTTCAGCCAACGATCCCAATGCCAGGGCGAGAGAAAAATTGAAGCTTCCGTCGTATGTGTGATGTCCCAAATGTGACAGGGCGATATCCTTCAATGGATAGGTGCTTATTCGACAAGTTTCGAGGAACACCCTTCTTGCTAATGGACAAGAAACCAAGGATCAAAGGTATCGTCGTTTTTGTCGTTTGTTCTTGTCAATCGCTGGAGCTGTTAGGCTGGAGGTGTGTGTATGCAACACCCCCAGAGTGATTTACAACTCAACAGTGATGTTGGCAGCCTGTGACATTTTGGGTGATGACGATAAAGGATTCGGGGAATTTTGGTTGTGTGAGGTCGAAAATGTGTGGGGTTGTGTGAAGAAGCTGGATGGATGAGGGGGAAGGAAGTGGAGGAGGTGAAGGATAACAGAGGTGGGAAGTTTGTGTGGGCCAATTTTGGCGAGGCTCTGAGTCGCATGTTAACTTACATACAAAACTCAGAGCACAATCGTTCGCCCACCTCCCACCACTTCTCACCCACCACTGACAGAGCAGAAGACATGGAGCAGAGGAGAGAAAAAAGGAAAAATGTTGGTATTCCCCACACTGCCGTGCTGGAGCTAGACTACCGGTCATCAAAAGAAACAAAATCTCCGCCACCAAATCTCGACCGCTTCCTTGGCCCCACGCATAAGCCAAATAAAATCACAGCTTCAACTGCCTAACTCTTCACCCTTCACTCATGAATAGCTTATTATACTTCAATTGGGCTATTATACGGCACGACTATATTTGAGAGCATGGAGTCCCTTTGTCTCTCCAGCGCTTTCACTCCTATCCGACCCCATGGACGGACGGCGGTAAACAGAAAGGAGCAAACGGACACCCCTACCCGCCCTATTCAAGAGAAATCGACCCCTCCATAAGCCCACCTCCCCTGTTGGCCGGCGCCCCAGCTCGGATAGAATCCACTGAATTCACTTCCACGCAATTGTCCCACTGTTGCATGCAGGAAGGCTTACAGCCCGTGCTCTACCAAATCATGCCTTTGAGGTTTTCAAAGAGAAGGGGAAGAATTGAAACTTAGGGGGAGAATGAATTCGGCGATGGCGCTGTGAAAGACTCACCCATTACTAGTCATTGCCATTTACCGATACCGTATGGTACTCGTATTCCTCTAGGAAGTTACACGCCGTTAGTCAGTCTCTTCCTTTTTCCTAGCTAAAAGCCTAGCCTAGTTAACTTAGATCCTCGGAGGGGTTGAGAGCGAGCGCGCAAAAGCCCGCGCTACTGTACCGGTACTCGTACTATTAGTCGTTAAAAAGGGAATTCAGCGACGTCAATTGAAGACAATCGGACTTCAATTTAGATCAATCTACCTTATACTATTTTTTTTCGTCTTGGTTTTAGTAATTGTATCATCGCTAATGTGTGTCGCGAGTGAGTAAGAAGGGTTAGAATATTACCCTATGTGTAACCCAAAACGGCCACAGTCTATGATAGATTACCACAAAGTGCCGCTCTGTTTTTTTTCTTTATTTTTTTCTTTTTCTTTTCTTTGTGCACACACACTCGCACACACACACACACAAAAATGTGACTTCTTTTTGTTTTTTCTCTCCCGATCCCACACAAATCTTTCGGTGGAGGAATAACTTCAACTCTATGAGCACATTCATTTTCTATCTCAGTAATAGAAGCGCTCACCACGTTACATCTATTCTTATATGTTCCACGAATCTCTTTTGGTTTAGATGAGAAAGAGGATCGATCCCGCTTTTAAGCGGAGAAAAGAAAAAAGAAAAAAACAATTGGGAGTATCGTACCAAGTGCGCCATGAGAAAAATGAGCCAGTTTATGATAGTACGAGTAGTCCTACCCTTGATACTGCAGTCGGAACGGGGAAGAACAACAGCAGGCAAAGCGAAGGAAGAGAACTCTTCGCTAAAAAAGGAACCCCTCCAAAAGAAAAAAGGGAAAGGGGGAAAAAAGGAAAGGAATTGCCCCACAGGGTTATGATGGGACTCGACACGGTGATGAACTCGCCAAACCGCCCGATTATCCGTAATGGGTGTTCACGATTGGCTAGAAACAAACTCCCCCGCGCTCCCTGAAGCCATTCCCTCGCTCTCTTTCTTCTCTTCCTTGTCAAGACGGTAGATACCGCCTGTTCCACAACACCCTTCAATACTCGAGTACTCGAGTACAGTCCCACCTTCTCCCGAATATCGGGCCTTTATCACTTTTGCTCTCGTTAGCCAGAAGAGTTGCATGGTGGGCGAAGGCCAAAACCGGAGTTTAGGTGACCGCTTTGCACCCTCCCGGCTAGTATCCCGGTCCCCACTCTTTCCAACACTTTGGGAGCTTAAGGGAGAGAGCAAACTCGGTCTGCATCGGTCCGCATCGGTCTGCAGCTTGTTGCCCCGAGGGAAACGCTTCGACAGGCGGGAAGAGAGAAGCATTTCTGGAGGAATTGGTTTTCCTGGATTCCACTTTCTGATGGCTAATCTGACTCCCCATTGGTATGGATGCTTCGGCCCCCATCGCACAGTATCATACTCGAGTAAACCTTGCTAAGGCATGATACCGAACCGCACATACCAATACCGCACAATTCCTTACGCCCCCAGCCGACAGTCTTAGAGTGAAGGGCTCAACGCACAGATACAACCCTAAAACCACCTCCGAACGCCCAGCGTATAATTCCCTTAGGATCTTCCTGCGCTATCATCCGCATCAATCCCCCTCGATTGTTCCATACATACTCGTACATACATCCACTCCCAGCAATGAAGCGTGAAGGGGCTCGAACAACGATACATATTCCATACATATGTAGCAAAATTCGCAACTCCAACACATTTACTCTCGCAGAATCCCCCCATCCCCTAGTTTCTATCATTGCGTGCATTTTCACCGCGATTACTCACACGTGCCTTCCTTTTGTTAATCAGGAGTGCTAAGGTGGTCCCCGCTTAGGTATTGCAGATTCAGGTTAGACGGTTCAAGAATGTGCATGCTATCCGCCATCCACAGGAGCACGAGACAGGACAGGCCAACGTGCTAGTACAGTACAGTGCACTGCTCGAGCATTACTTTCACTGTTAAACAGTGGTCTTTCCCTTTCTTTCCCTTTTCCTTTCTTGCTCATTTCATCGGATTCTTCCACTTCAAATTGCAAAACTCTCAAGAGCTCCGTCAATGCCATAGTCACATCCTATCCTGTCATGATTCGACCACCCGAGCACCGTAAACAGTAAGGTAGGATATCGGCAGGAGTCCTTTTCGCTCCTCCTCAAGTTTCACTAAATGTGGCCTAGGCTCGCGTGCCCCTCTTCCCAAGAGGTCAATTATAATACAGCTCAACTGCCAAACGGGCGCAGACACGTACTCCAACTGGACCCTTAACCTACCCCTCCCTTCTTTCCAAAAGTAAATGTTTACATCCGGACTTACCCCGCCGCATTTTTCGGGTATCTATCGCGATCTTGGCAACAAGATTCACAAAAAAACCGCTTCCGTGGAGATTCTTTCCTTTTTTTTCTTTTTTCTCATTTATCCCTTCCTATTTAATCCTTCCCTTTTAGCTAGTTCAATTTGAGTTTTTTCCAGGACAAAACCGTGTTCCCTTGCTTTCCCCGCCTTTTGTTTTTCTTTTTCCGTGTTTCCTCCACCTCTTGCTTGTGCTTTTCCCCTTGCTTTTCTTACCCAGACATGCCGGATGCTCCATGCCGCACGGTACAGTACAGCAAGTATCCTTACACCCTTACACGCTGTTCCCGCTCCTAGAAAAGAAGGAAGGTACAAGTACTCGAGTACTGTACAAATTGGAAAGAGGCAAAAGGTACTTCCTGCATATCTCTCATACGTTTCCGATATGATCAAATTGAACCCTGAACTCGGTGGATACGGTCTTGGGAAAGGGCCTTCCGGAAGGGTGAGTGATTCCGAATATCGGTGAGGTGGATCGGCGGTGTGCAAACCAATTAAGTAGTTATTAAAGTGCACCATCTCATTGCCGTCATCACTATCACCATACTCTGTTAATTCGTCGCTTGGATGTTAGCGAGTATGAGTGTGCATGAGTATGTCGATCGAGCACAGTGGAGTACTGGTACTCGTACTGTACGAGTACTCGAGTGCTTGCGAAATTTGATCAAAAAAAAAACATGTTTGCAGTGGGGCGGCTGTGTGCCTGTCGGACGGTGCAGACAGCCCAGAGCGTCCTCGCGCTTGGGCAATGATCAAACCTGCAACGCACACAACTTACCAATTAACCCCAATAGTATCATAGGTACCCGTAGATCAAGAAAATTCAATCACACCCCTTCCCCCCCTGCTCTCTTTCTCTCCCTCTCTCTCAAAAACCCCCCACGAACCCTTACTCGAGTAATAAACAGGGCGCACACACATCATGCCACAAAGGGAAAAAATACTACGCCATAAATATTTACCATACTCGAGTACCTGCCAGAAAATATGTATGATAAACCCACCCACCGCACAAGACCAAAACCGGAGGTGAAGGGTGGAGGACCGAGAATCCCCATGGCAAAAGCAATGTGTACGATGCGGATCCGGACCTGTGAGCGCACGCTATTCTACTCACACCGGTAGTGTGTCGGCGCTGGCGAACACGACCGCTATTATAGTTCACCGCAAAAGAATTTCGGGCCCCCTACTCGAATCTTGGGGGTGTGCGACAGCAACTGTGTTCGCAAGGGTCGCCCGGTTACGATTAGTCAACTACAGTGAACTATATGATACTTCCCGCCATTAAGACATCGGAATATGCTGTAATTCGCACTGCACCCGAAGCGCGCCACAACGAGCAAGTGTAGCACACAAGCCGCCTTGCATGTGTGTATGTATGTACTCGAGTATGTATGTGTGTATGGGTGCATGTATTGTACTGTACAGTACCGTACCGTAAGCGCATTGTGGCCAATAGTGTAGTCATGAGTCATCACCCGACCCTTCTTTCCTTCGTCTGATGTTTGGCTTTTTTTGGAAGGGGAGGGGAGCGAATTGGCAAATTGGCAAATTGGGGGTTGTGAAGTGTGCACGTGTGGGGTAGTGAGCGTGGTAAGTTGGCTTGGGGGGGGTAACACAGGAACGGATATGCAGTTTGGTGGTAGATTCGTGGAGATCAGGTGATCTATATTGTAATATATTGTAGACAAAAGTCGAGACAGGGGAGCGAGTTCCAGAAGGGTGGGAGAGGGGGGAGGGTCTTAATTACTTATTGTGTGTCTAGTTGTGTACCTTTCTTTCTTTCTGACACAAGATGCAAAGATGTTTGTGAAGTGTACTAATATGAGGAAGAGGGTGAGACCAAGGGGGGGAGGGTACTTATCTTCATGATGGATCACTCGGGTTGACTGGCTGGATACGGGGGTGGGGCTGGGCTGTTGGGTATAGCTCGTCCAGCCTATGATATCACAAGTTAAGCCAAGGAGAGATGTCGTGGTATGGCACCCACAAAGAGAGAATTTCCATATATTTTAATGATAGCCTATAATCCATTCCCCCTCCCAGAAAGTCAAGAAAGTCACTTTTCATAATACATCCTCCACACCTAACTACCCCGCATACTTTTTTTATCTCCCCTTTTACATCCATCCCGGCGGGGGGGGGGGGGGGGGTGCTGGTAGCTTGACCGGGCGGATAGCGCTTGTAAATGAGATATGCATGCACATGTAAGAGCCTGAACCTCATAATCTATCAATGAAAAAAAACTGGGGGGTGGGGTTAAAAGATACCAGCGACTCTCCCTCCCCCTTGGTACCCCCCTTATCCTTGAACCAGCAGCAGCAGCCAGAGGATTCACAACGCTTAGTGAAATCTCAAGATCTAAGTCCAATTAGTCCATATGCTGGGCACAAACAAACTTCTTTTTCTTCGGATAACCGCTAACTTTACACAACACCTATCCCACAAGCGCCGCCGCCGCCGCTAAACCTCCGCTTGGGCGGCGCCTCGCAGCAAGTTCTAGTGCAGAAAAACAGACCAATAATTCGAAGAAAAAAGGCTCGATTCTAGGATAGATAGATACTCTGGTTGAATGAATGAATGAATCCCGGAGAAACTTCACTTCACTCTATACTGAAGTTTTGTAAAAAAAAAACCCAACCTTTCTTTCACAGACAGGGTCCAGATATAGATGGGTTGCTAAGGGGTTAAAGAATAACCGAGAGCTTGGGGGGGGCGGGATGAAAAGAGGTGGGTTGCTGGTGCAGTGAGTGCCTCCCGACGAAAAAAGCCTTCTTTGGTGTCTCTCCCCCTCCACAGAACACCACCACCTGTTCCATGAAGTAAAGCCAATTCTTGGAAGAAGAAAAAATACCAGTTTCCAAGTCTCCAACGGGTGATATTTCAATATTGGAAGTGTAGGGGGGGTTAAAGGTTGGGTAACGCAAAAATTGCTTAATTTTCTATAATATCATACTGCCACCTGTTACAAACCCTTGAACAACTTGATTCCGGTTTTTGGATATGGCCACGTGAATTGGTGAGTGCCGCCCGCCCCACCCCTCAAGCCCAAGGGGTTTTCGTCACCGAAATGGCAAGTTAGGATTGGCTTGGTCTTCTATCTATCCGCGTATTGATATATCCTTCATTTTAATTGATCGAGAAGCGTAAAGGTTGCAAATTGGGATTCCGGAGACTTATGGATTTGGGTCGTTTTTGTGGGTGCTGTACTGTCCTTGGATCTGCCAGCGATGGCTTTTGTCCAAGACCTATCTATACGTGAGTAGCTCGCTACCGTTTGATTGAGCAAACACGCTGCACCATAATACGTATAATACCCAATCGGTGCTCTCAGAAAGACAGGATGTTATGATACTATGATACTAAAAGTCCCGTAATGCTACAAGCAACACCCTTCCGCAAAGGGGAACAGCTCCTAGGCAACAACAAAAATCGAAACCCCTGTGTGTTGTGAGAGTCCGGCGGACAAATCCTCAAAAATTCCTTTATAATAAGCCCCTCCCCCTATCCCTTCCAAGATTGCTCTCTCGTTCCTTCCTCACGCCCCTGGAGCACACAAACCCCATCGACTAACCCATCCCCTCATCACAACCCATCACTCGCCTATCCGCCAAAGGCTAATTAATAATAAATATGAAAACACAGAAACCCCGATCAGGAGGCGGGCGTGAAAAAACAAAAAATAGACGAGTGAACAAAAAAAAACCCCATTATTGCGGGCAAATCTTCTATTCAGTCCACTCTTTTTTCTCCTCAGATTCACCCGCAAAGCTTGAATTTTCCCTTTCCCATTCCTCCATCACCACCACCTCATCATCATCATCATCAACACCATCCCTTTGGCCAAGCTCCTCCAGGTGGCGGGCCATGTATCTGCTTAGCCTCCTCTCCGATCTGATGCTCCAGATGAGAGCAACCACCAAGGACCCTATGAAGAGCAATAGGAAGACGAGGAACACGACCTCTACGGGACATTTCATGCCCCTCCCATCTAGTTGCTGCTGCTCTTCCATTGGGACGGCCACGCTACTACTAGCCCGATCCGGGACCATCGTGAAGGGTCCCTGATCTTGGCCTGTTTTAAATAAGTTAGCTTGATGAGCTTGCTCGTCATACATGGAAGGGGGAGAAGAAAAGAAGAAGAAAGTATGTAACATACTAGAGCGTTTGTGGTTATAGTTCAAAGGGTTTATTGTCAAATCCTCGTACTCATCGGTGGTGTCCTGTAGGCTTGGAATTTCCGACCATGGCTCTTCTTTTTCTTTTTCTTTTTCTTTTTCCTTTTCAGGTACTGGGGGTTTCAACTCTGATCCAGCAGCGGTAGGTGTTGGGAGGTGTGAGGGTGTGAGTGGCGTGATAGGAATCTCCGGGACCGGCCAGTCCATTATATTCATGTCCTCTCCCCCATCTGGGGAGGCTTTCGAACGAGAAAAGGGTTTGGATTTGAAAAGTGAAGAGATTTTTGAAAGCAGACGCTTAAGCCCGCGGGGGGCATCGGGGTTGACAAGGGGTACTATGAGCATTTGGATACAATAGTGATGATTGTTTGCAATAGCTGTAAGTATTTATGGGAGAGGTGAAGGAGATGTTTGAGTGGAGGGAGGGGGGGAGGGAAGGAAGAAGAATTTTTATAACTATCCCTGAAGTGACGGCTGTATTTTGGCTCCTGGATTACCTCATATTCCCCCCCATATTCAGCATAGGTCATTTTGACAGTTTTTCCTGATTGTTTAGGTTAAACCCGACTGGGATCGATTTGTTTATCATTATGGAACTTCCTTCCAAATATACTCGAGTATCCAAAATCTTGGCTCCTCCTAGGCCTAAACAGTGCAATGATTTCTGGGCAACTTTTTTTCGAATAGGCAAGCACTATTATTAGACTTATTTTTAAAAGACAACTTGTCAATGGGATTTCTTTCCTTCTCTCTTTTTTTACCTACAAGCTGGGCTTCATAGTAGCGCGCTTTCCCGCTCCCGTTGCGTCGCCTATGATATTCAGGGAGGATTGTCTTCGCACCCGTAAACTAAATAGCTGCTACACGGTATGATGGGGAGGCAAGTTACCAGCATGCATAACAGTGTTTCCCAACCAATTTTCCATTGCCATTTCTCTATGGGCATAGCTAGTCCCACAAGACTGGGTATCGGACCAGACCCCAATCCACCTATTGGAACTAGTAGCTCACTTTGCAAGTGCGATAGCTAACGTCAAGTCAAAAAGTCAAAAAAGAACATATTCTCCGTTATTAGTCCCCGTCCAGCTGGTGCCTCTCTCTATAATAACAATTCTTCCTACCGGCACGCCTATAAATACAACTATCATTTCCAAAGTATATCATACCAGGAACGTAACTTATCCTACTCAACCCACACGACGCCAACAGCATCATCAAAAATCAAAAAGGAAGAAATCATCCCAATCACATCTAAATTCATGCCATACCCCGAACCCACTGAGACACATCCAAAATTCAGTCCAATACGCCGGTCCCACAGTCTACACAGCGGGACAAACCAAAAACAGTAACGTATAACCCAAGTACAATGCTCCGATACACACCGTTTGTAAACAGTTCATCATGAACAAACGGAACGAATCCCAAAGGTAGGAAATAAGTTAAAGAATAAGACTTAGTATGAATAGAACATTGCGGTAGTTTTTACCAAGGAAAAGAATGGGAATGAGAATGAGAATGAGAAGCTCCTTATACAGGTGTAGTATAGTACTGTACAGTAGAGTATGTAAAATTAACATAAAGCAACGAAAGCAAAAACAAAAACACAAGCAAAAGCAATTCCACACCAATTATTCCCGTAGTCTAGAAATTCTAGGAAGAATACAATCCAGTAAACCCCCCTTCACCCTCCGATATCACAAAGCCCACAAACCTAACTTAATACCTCTCACCCAACAAACTCCTCGATGCGACAAAACTGAAGCCGCCAAACAAGCCCTCCTCGTCCTCCTCTCCGTCTCCCCTACCAATCATGACTGGCGGACTCAATCCCAAACCCGTAAAATCTGTCGAGAAATTCTCCGCGAGCTCGGGATCGGTGATGAGCGGCCTGATCGGCGGTTCAATTTCCCTGCGCTCCAACTTCCCCCAGTCAATCTTTCTGAAAAATCTGTGATTCTTGATCGTCTGCAAGTCCTTGGGCATGTTGTACCCCAACCGCTTCGTCGGGTCCTTGCGCAGCAATCGGGTAATCAGGTCCTTCGCGTCCGGTGATAGGAAGTACGGTAGGCTAAGTTTCGAGTTAATGATCTTCTGGGTAATTTTCGCCGTGTTGTTTCCTGTAAAGGGGGGTCCGCCGGTCATCAAGTCCACGGCAAGAGCACCGACACCCCACCAATCCACCTCAGCACCATACTCCCGTTTGCCGTCGCCGCTGAGGATCTCCGGGGCCATGTACTCGGGTGTGCCTAGGAAGGAGCGGCAACGGGAGTCATCTGTTTTAACTTTGCTGAGTCCAAAGTCGGTCAGGAGGAGGTGGCCTTCTGCGTCCAACAAACAGTTCTCGGGCTTCAGGTCCCTGTAGACTACCCCAACGTTCTGGTGAAGATGCGAGAGAGCAAGGACGAGCTCCGCGAGGTAAAATACGGCGGTGGTCTCCGGGAAGAAAGTTGACAAAGCCAGATGTAAGAAAAGCTCGCCGCCTTGAGCATACTCGAGGATCAAATAGAGTTTCTCCTTATCCTGGAAGGCATAGTAGAGCTTGACAACAAATGGATGGCGGACGGACTCAAGAATTGCACGCTCGGTCTTTGTCTGCTCAACCATCTTCTTATGGACCACCAAACTCGCCTTTTTAAATTGCTTCTGTGCGTAGAGCTTTCCAGTAGCCTTATGACGAACCAAAAAGACAGTTCCGTAGCTATCGCACTTTCAGTACAACTCATGTCAAAGCGTAAGATTCAATTGAGCTACTCACGTTCCCTTGCCCAAACACTTCAAAGTCTCAAAATCCTCTGCATGCATCTTCCGTCTCTGGTCTAGGCCCGAGCGAGATGTGGGACGGGAATTAACATCCTCATCAATATAATCCTCATCCAACGCAATCTCATACGTGCCCGTATCCGCAGGAACATCCCCATTCTCCGACTCAACAGAAGTATCACTTCCAAATTTAACAGACACCAAATCTCCGGGATGAGCCTGGCTCAGCAACGACGAAAGTCCAGATCTGCGTGGCGGGGAGGATGATCTCGAACTCGACGGAGAAGGACTAATATTCCTCTTGACGAAATTCCAATCAGGACTCAATCCACCATCATCAACCGGAACAACCGCAACCGGTTCGTCCTTCTTCCCCTCGCCCTTCTTCCTCCCTTGTTGTTGTTGCTGCTGTTGTTGAACCGAGCCAACACCACTCTTCTTCTTCTTACTCTTAGACCTCTTCTTCCTCTTCCCACCACCACCACTCTTCCCCTGCGCCCTCTCGCAATCAATATCCCCAGCATCACTCGGAGCCCGCGACGAAACCTCTGAGTGCGGGAACAGGGCGGCCAAGCCTCCAGGCACGCCCGGAGAAAGCTTAGCCGCAGCAACGGCAACCGCAAGACTACTCACGCTCCCAGCGCCGTCGACATTTGCCGCGGCGGTAATACTCGCACGACGACGACCACCGCCAAAACCGTAAACTAGCTTCGTCAAGGTCGGAGAATCAAGGTCGTGGGGGGAAGGGTCGTGGTCGAAGGTAAAGATATCCGCCATTTCGCTTCCCTTTCCCGTTTAGGGTTTTTCTTGTTTGTTTATTTTTTGCTTTTTCTTGTGTCGTGTGGGGTTGGTGTGGCGGCCGTGTGTAGCCGCTAAGGGGGGCTTGGCTCGTGGATATGGTGGGTGTGTTCTAAAATTAAAGGGGAAAGGTACCGTAGAGGAAAAGGTAAGAGCCTAAGAGGGCAACGCTTTTTTTATTTAAAAGAAAAGAAAAGAGAGAGAAAAAGAATTAGAGGGGGTAGGAAGAAAAAAAAGTTGATAGTCTTTTTTACCCTTGGCCCCAGGTATTCAATGCGCACCGCAGGGTTATGCAGAACGAATGGTCGTGTGTGTGAAGGTATTGCCCTGCGATGCCTTGCTACGGTAACTTGCTTGCTTGCTTGCGTAGGTAGGTGGGTAAAGTATGCTCTATCCTTTGGCAACCTAGCCGAAGGGAAAAACAGGAAATCCTCCACGAGCTTCCCTCAGCGACAAATAGAACGTACTATTTTTCTTTCAGGATTCACTTCAAGGACGTAGCGCGACGGCAAGGAGCAGGAGCAGGAAAGCTGGAACGTGCACAACAGAAGAATTAACGGGAAATTTGTAGGAAAGCGAAACTTCCATGAAGAACTATGATTTATGAGGGTAGGGAGGGTTCGTTCTGGTTTGGGGGAGTGTGGGAGAGAGACGAGGATCTCGTTCGTTTTTGGGAGGTAGCTTGATTTTTTTTGAGCTGGCGAGAGCTGGCGGGTTGTAGCAAAGAAGGGAGAGAAGGAAGAGGAAGAGGAAGAGAGGGAAGGGAAAGGAAGTTTGGCTCTGTGCTCGAGTAGGGGTTTATGTACTGTAGAGAGAGTGTGTGTGGCAGGCTAGTCCTTGCTTGCTTGCTTACCTTTCCCTACCTTAAGTTGTCGCAAATGAACGAACTGAATCCCAATACGACAGTACATAACCTCCTCGAGTAACCCAATAATAATAATAAAACAATAAAAATCACCTCAAGTTAATTGAAGGAACCAGTAAGTTAAGACTCGAGTAGTTGCGAACCTCATCCCCAAACTCGACATACAGTACAGTACCCCCTCCACATCCTACACTGTATTCCACGGCATGATACTTCTGGGGGCCCCCGCCCCCCAAAAAAAAGGAAATAGGTATAGGAACCGA
>Ga0307509_10002980_pt1 | contig 26505 bp, 23 predicted proteins | sample 10_EM_MG_FD_202245 | JGI IMG/M metagenome (GOLD analysis project Ga0307509, IMG submission 202245) | Populus trichocarpa ectomycorrhiza microbial communities from riparian zone in the Pacific Northwest, United States - 10_EM | ecosystem: Host-associated > Plants > Roots > Unclassified | place... | reverse complement strand
GATGACTTGTTTTTCCCTTGGCTGAAGGGGGTGGGCTTTCTTTGCCATGGGGTCTTCTCCGAATGCAGCAGTTTGTGCCTGGGGGAAGTGTTTACTTTGGTTTACATGTACCTAAAAACAATACCACAGATTTAACAAAAAAAAAAAAAAGACTCACATAAATTATACTGGTGCCGATGAACGGTCTGGAATCCTGGGCTGGCTATCCCCCTTAGAGCCACTAGTACGACATCAGGACATCCAAACCCAGCGTGTGGACAGAGTGGGAAATTGGCTCCTACGAACCAAGGAATTCACAAGCTGGCATAGCGGTGGCGGGAATGATGAATCAGATCGTGCGGTCTTGTTTTGCTACGGGCATCCGGGAGTCGGCAAGAGTCACCTTACGTAAGTTGGTTATTGAGGGGAAAAGGAAAGAGCGGTATTTGCTTACAAATTAGGATAGCTCTCTGGTGATAGAAACTCTATGTGAATGGAGCAGAAGACAAAACATAGTTGTCTCATGTTTTTACTTTGACTCCGCAGCCCGAGAGGAGCAGTCCCCAAAGAATGTGCTGGGATCCCTCCTGAAACAGCTTCTGGTTGGGCTGGAAACGTTTCCGGAAGAGATAGTGCGGGAATTTCGATATCAAATGAAAAACTTGGGCGGTCGAGGGCTGCAGCCTTCTGAAATTGTTCATGTCTTTCAAAGTATCTCACCCACACGGTGCACCTTTATATGTATTGATGCTATCGACGAATGTGCGCCGGTGCATCAACTCGAGGTTCTTGGCTCACTAAGCCGACTCCTCTAGACATCACCAAACACTCGAATATTCATCACCGGAAGACCGCACATCCAAGCTCAGATTGAGAGGCCATTCGGCTTCATGGTAGCGAGTGTATTGATAAAGCCTACCCAAGATGATATGATTACATATGTACGGGCGAGATTGAGCAAGGACACGATGCCCGAGGTAATGGACAGTATCCTAGAGGCAGAAATTGTGAAGAGCATCACCGAAACGACCTCAGAAATGTACGTGGGACTTAAGACGCTGTGAAATCAATCCCGAATGATTCGCTGATGAATGCCACTCTAGATTTTTACTAGTTTCGCTCCATATTGAGGCAATCCTACGGGAAACAACCATTGCTCGGAGGCGCAGAAGACTCGAGGCAATGACAGGTGGCTTGGAATTGGAGGATGTATACGGTGCAACCCTGGAAAGGATCAACGCACAAGGAGAGGAGAAGGCAAAGCTTGCGATGGCCACCTTAATGTGGATATGTCATTCGGAACGACCACTGAAGGTGGACGAGCTGTGTCATGCGCTTGCAGTAGAGATAGGATCAACGGATTTCGATCCCGACAATGTTCCCTTAATAGGTACATTGCTGGCCTGCTGCCAGGGCTTGGTTGCGGTAGACAGGAAAGGATACACCGTGCGGCTAATCCACTTTACTCTCCACGAGTACCTTTCTGCTCATCCGGGCCTGTTTCCTAGGGCTCACTCGACAATAGCAGAAACTTGTTTGACCTATCTGAGCTCACCCCGGGTCAAGGACCTTCCACCGATATCCATCTCTAGCCTCCAGAACAAACCTCTTCTCGAATATTCTTCAAGACATTGGGGAACTCACGCCAAAAAGGAGCTCTCGGATAACGGGAGGCGTCTCGCGCTGGAGCTTCTGGACCGGTACGAGAATCACATAGCCGCTGTATCACTTTTCCAGCAAGTAGTGCATCAAAGTCACTCTAGTGATACCACTGCCCCTTTGCTATTCACTGCACTACACTCTGCATGCTTCTTCGGAATTGATGAGTTTGTAGCTTTTTTGATAGAGATGGAGTGTTATGACATCAACCGAACAGATCAGGTAGGAGCCACACCGCTCACATGGGCCGCTCATAATGGACATGAAGAGGTGGTGGAACTATTACTGGGGCGGAGGGACGTCATCCCCGACACGCCGGACAATAAAGGTAGAACACCTTTCTCCTATGCTGCTGAGCGGGGGCATGAAGGGGTGGCGAACCTACTCTTGGGACGGAAAGACGTCGTCCCTGACAGGCCGGACAACGAAGGCGGAACACCACTTTTTTGGGCTGCTTGCAATGGACATGAAGGAGTGGTGGAACTGCTACTAGCCCTGGGGGATGTTACCCTCGACAGGTCAGACCATAGAGGCAGAACGCCTCTTCTCTGGGCTGCACACGATGGACATGAAGGGGTAATGAAACTGCTACTGGCACGGGAAGATGTTATCCAGGACAGGCCAGACAATGAAGGCAGAACACCTCTCTCTCATGCTGCCGGGCGAGGACATGAAGGGGCGACAAGGCTACTCCTGAGACGGAAGGATGTTATGCCCGACAGGTCAGACAACAGAGGCACAACACCTTTCTCCTATGCTGCTGGATGGGGACAGGAAGGGGTGGTGAGACTACTGCTAGGACGGGAAGACGTCACCCCCGACGGGCCAAACGACGAAGGCCGAGTACCACTTTTCTGGGCTGCTTGCCATGGGCATGAAGGAGTAGCGAAAACACTACTCGAACGAGAAGATGTCGTCCCCGACAGGCCAGACAACAAAGGCAGAACACCTCTCTCCTGCGCTGCTGGGTGGGGACATGAAGGAGTGATGAAACTACTGCTGGGACGGGAAGAAGTTATCCTCGATAGGCCGGACAATAGAGGCAGAACACCACTTTCCTGGGCTGCTTACAATGGGCGCGAAGGGGTTGTAAAAACACTCCTGGGGCTGGAAGATGTTATCCCCGACAGACCAGACAATGAAAACACAACACCCCTCTCCTTTGCCGCCCGGCGAGGGTATGAAGGTGTGGTCAAGCAACTGCTGGGACGGGGAGACGTCAGCCCTGACAGGCCAGACAGCAAGGGCAGAGCGCCTTTCTCCTATGCTGCCGAGCGGGGACATGAAGGAGTAGTGAAGCTACTACTAGGATCGGAATACGTCAACCCCGGCATGTCGGACAACAAAGGCAGAACCCCGCACTTCTATGCTCTTGTGAATGGGCATGCAAGAGTGGTGCAGCTACTACAAACACAGGACTCTACAACCTACAGCACAAAATAAGCCCGAGGAACAACCCCACATTCCCCCTCTCTTGCCCACTAAGCCCCTGTTAAAACTCAGATATATCTCATTTTCGCAAACAACTCCATTACCGCCACACCCATTCTTATACCCACCCTCCTTCCTCGGGGTTTTCATGACTCACTATAAGCTTAAGACCCTTCCTGGAGACATTGCCCTGCTTCCCTTCCATTCCCTTCCCTTCTTCCAACCCCTCTCTATTTTCCTAAAAGTTAGGCTTAGAATTCATCCCGAGCTCCAACCGGCTGAAGGTACTTCCCCGCACACCCACCCACATACCACACCCCCGGGCCCTTCTAGCTCATTGCTTGTGTGATAGATTGACGATTGGGAACTCTGTTTTCATTGAGTTTAGCATCGAAGGCACTGCGGGGGTTTCGCTACCGCAATCCGAAGCCCCGGTTTTGTGTAGCCTCAGTTTCTACCTCTTCTACCATCTTCACCCCTTGCTCTCTAGTAGATACATTTCTTTGTTTTCGGGTATTCTTTATTCATGTACTCTCTATCCACCCCTCGCTTCAAACTATGAATGTAAATTAGGCGTTGCCTAGGTAAGAGGAGGGAATTGGCTCGTGTAGAGCTCATCTTTTCGTTCCTTTTCAAATCGATCGTGCAAACGTGAATTTGAGGTAAATCAACTGAGCATACGCGCTGCATCGGGAACACACCTAGTGCTATTCTCCTATGTCGATGGACTTTCTACATTACTAATACCTTAAAACCATCCCACATCCGTATTGCAAGGCCCCGCAAATGTTTATAGCTTTCTCCCTCCTAACGTGTACGAAACCGCCTATCGCTAGCTCCACAAGTGCCCAGCGTATGTGCGGTGTCTCACAGGTCGTGTGCCCGGCCGTACCTACGGAATTGCAGTAGACGGGTCCAGGGCGTTTGTCAGGACCCTAATTTTGGTGTCGAATTGTTGGAAATTGTTGCTGCTACAATGTTCGAATACTCACTGTTGCCACGGTCACGAGTGATGCCTCGTGACCGTTTGCGTCACCTCTTGCCTCCGTTCCACTCCCTTCCTCCTTCGCTTCGCTTTTTCTCTCTTTAATCTTCAACTCTGTTCTTCTGTTCTAGCAAGCAATACAACTTGTTTGACCACTTGAGGACTGATCACCACTTGAACTCGTGATATCTCTTGCTTTCGCTAGCCTCTCCGAATACCTTCCAACACAAGTCCGTCCGACCCGATCGAGTGACGGGTGGTGAATAAAATCGAACAATGAGGATTGACTATAATATTATTATACAGTATCATATCATACCAAAAGCAAAGCAGGGGGCGCAAAGCGAAAAAGGCACCATAAGAATAACCTCTAAAACTTGGAGAGAGAAAAACCCCGAGTCAACGGCTATATACTGCGATCCCACAAACCCCTACTTGAACCCCCATGATGTATCATAGTGGTAGTTTTATGGCTCCAAATGCCTACATCAGCCATGGTCCAGTACTGGTAATTCCTCTCATTTCCTAACATTCTTGTTCTGGTACGTTTCCTTAGTCTCCCGTTTGTTTTTCCTCTTTTCTCGGTTTGTTTTCCCAGAGCAGACTACCGGGGGTATCGTGTAGGGGATTTTAGTTGAGAATCCCTTTTCAAATTGTTCACGGCTTGTTGCTGTGGGAAGCGTATGCAGCCCGTGGCAGGTTGACTCCAATTTTGTTGGAAGGGGCTTAGGGAAGTAGACGATATTGCCCCCCTTATGGCGCCGTGGCAACCACAAGGGACCCCACAACACCTTACCAAAGTAGTCCCCCACGATGCCCTTTTCTGCTAATTAAATTGGATAAGTCTAGATATGATAGCTAAATATTGTCACTTGAGAGAGATACACGACGAGGATATCCTGACCTCCTACCTCCAAGAGAACGTCCCCCCTCCGCCCTTGTAACACATCTATTTCCTCCTCCTTCTTTGTTTATTACCTAAAGCATTCGACTCCATACTGGTTTTCCCTGACATCCCCAAATAGACTCTCGCATTTATATCTACTCGCTGGCCACAACCTATCTAATACCGAATAGTTCAACAGATATCCCCTCCAGCTACACTGACTTAACTTACGCCCCGCTCGCTCTCACATCCAATCAATCAACAAAGCGAAGAGAAAATCGCAGCGATGAGATCTAACTTAAATTGATTTTGGAAACTCGCTCCCCAAGGTAGTAAAAACCCCACCCGTAACCCAACCCAGCCTACACAGGCCAACAAATAAGTTAGGATGTATCATATCATCATAGGTACTACCTTCACGCTAAGGACTAACCCATACCCATGCAATATATACTACAAACCGTCTTGAAGTAAAACCATAGTGATGAGATAGTATCGCAATTCCTAGAAGGTTGCGAAAGAAAAGAAAAAAAGGCCGCAACCACAATATTTTCGGATAATTCCAAGCTGGTAAACTCCTCCCCCCCCCCAACCAACCAAGTTACAACCCCAAACCTCACGAGCCTCTAATACAGAGTGAATCCCCACCCTATCTTCGACAAATCCTGACAAGCCCATCGACAAGCGCACTGGTCACGGGGGGAGGGGGGGGAGCTACATCGGCCGCGCACCCGCCTCAGGAAGAGAGCGACTCTGCGGGACTGGATAACAGGGGAAGGTCGCTACCACACAATCTTTTGTGCGAGATGAGATTTGTTGAGTGGGGCGTTTCTCGGCGGGCGTTGCAGCCTATGATACGATAATAAAGTTACCGGCAGTGAGGCCATGGTCAATAAATAGTAGTTTATGTAATGATAGGTTGTCAGTTGTCTCAGGGGCGAGTGATTTATTGTGAGGGTGCCTCATAATATTATATCACAAGACAATCGATTTGCGTGAGGTACTTGAAGCTAGAACTATTGTAAAGTATGACGGTCTAACGGTAAATCCCTCTATTTGTGTCGAATTTCACTCACCCTGATTAGTTTTGAGTGTTACGGATAGAAGAGAAGCTGGTATGGGCAATCAATGGATGGGGCTTGGCCTTCTGCTATGGCAGTTCAGGATAACTAACTCTTCATACCTTTTGGAGTTATCATAGGAGGCGGGATAAAACCAGTTCCTGAAAACAGATTAGACTGAGGGGTACCGTACGCAGTCTTCAAGAAGGGTACTACGGAAACTAGCGAGTGACGAACAAAGTTCATATCATAAGTCACTGAATTCGTAAAAGTAGGGTAACAAAAGCATTAAAAAAATAATAAAAATAATAAAAATCAATCGAACACTGACCCACTGACCCCATTCATCCGTCATCCGCTTCCCGTTTTTCCTTTCCATTAAATCCTCCAATTGTTTAAACCATCAACTCCCGCTAAAGACGGTATTATATCATATTATTATATCATAATACGGTATCATAACAAAAGAGAGAAAAAAGCCCTACACCTCAACACCCCCCACCTCCAAAGCCTCCACCTCAGCCCCACCACCACCACCATTCTTCTCCACCTCAGCCCGACCAGCGGTACTGGTAATCCAATTAGGTTCCTCCCCCTCAGTGCACTCCCCGTCGCCAAACACCTTCACGAGAACCCTCTCATAGCACCCCCACATCGTCGACATAACCCCCCTCCCAAACGCGAGCACCCACTCCGGCGCCCTACCACCACCACCACCGCCACCCTCCCACCGCCCCAAAATGCGATTGAGCAACAAGACCAGAGTCAACACGGGCCCCCAAACCGCCATAATGACAATGCCGCCTACGAATTGCCTACGACTGGTGATCGTGTACCCCCTCAATTCATCCAGATGCTGCACGTAGGAAGCTGGTAGACCCCTCTCGCGCGCTCCTTCGCGGAGTAGTTGCAGGTACCTGTGTGAGGGCTGGCAGCTCGTGCGGGTCATGGCACCGGCGCTCGTACCCTCCCGGCAGAGTAGGGTCGTTGCAATTATCTCGTTGCTGTCGGTGGCAGCGGCTGGAGTGAGGGGGTAGCAGGTAACTGTGAACTCCTGATAGCCACTGCCTGCGCCTTCGCTTGCAAAGAGACGGGAGTAGTCCTCTTCCGTGAGCTTGTATATCACTCCTACCAATTCTTTTTCCTGCTGTGCCAGAGGAGGTGGAGACGGGAGACGGCGGGGGCGGACATTTGCGAAGCAGGGCTCGAGATAGGGTAGGCCTGCGAGTGTGAATGTTAAGGTTAGGCTGGGCACGCGGACTGGAGTTATTTCTAGTGGATGGATGTGCCGGGAGTCGGTTATTACTGCGGAGGTGAGGTTTGAGCCGTAGGCTAGGTAGTTTATTGTTTTTGGTGAGCTATGGGAGGAGCCGATGGCAGGCGGGAGGAGGGGGGTTTTTTCGGTCATCCTAAGCTCACGGTAGTGGTGTGGTAATGAGGGCTGTGAGAACTTCTATGGGGAGATTTGGTATTTTGAGTCAAGGTATTTGTACTCTGATCACTTCGGACCGCGGGATAATTCATGTCCGCTAGGCTCCGGTGCCGTACTGTGCTAGTGCTGTAGAGATTGTGATCTCAAACTACCAGTATGGTACAAGTACCAGTACAATAGCATGGGGGGGGAGACGAAAAGCAGTCGGAGGGAAGGAAAAAAACAAAAGGTGGGGACGGTTATTGGTTTTGCTATGCAACTACGGTACGAGTACTCGAGCACGGTAACCAACTACAGTAGCCCCTCAATAAAATCCCTTCCGGTACGCTTCGGAACGGGCTAATGCAAAGCCGACACAATTCTCGGGTACAGCACAGCGGATCCCGAAGAAAGCCCTTCCATCTACCGTATCACACATTACTGTTCTAGCGTAACAAAAAAAGAAAGAAGCAGGAAAAAGAAAGAAAGAAAGAAAGAAACAAAATGGAGATGGAGCATCGGGTATAATCGCTAATCGGTTTCTATCAATTGGGGTAAGGATTCAACCTGCGGTATTCCAAGTCAGTAATTAGCCAGCGGATAAAAGAAAGTAGGAAAAAGATGGGCGACTAACCTTAGTCTCCCCATTAAGAATCTTATAAACAGCCGTGAAAAGCGGAAACTCATCCTCGAGCCCCTTGTTCCTCAAATAGACGTTGACCTCCCTGGCGGTGATGGTGCCCTGCAACTTCTGTCCGTTCAACTCCTCACCCTCGACCGTCTCGATGCTCTTCCCGGTGCGCACGCTGAGCATGGCACACTTGTGATTGCGTCCTCCATTGCACGAGGTAATCAAGTCCGCGACGCCGCAAGACTCCTCAGTGAAGGTCGCGCTTTTGCATGATTGGGCAAAAAACATCTTACCAAACTTGCGCATCTCGAGAAGCCCCACACGCATCACAGCAGCTTTGGCGTTATCACCCCACTCCAAGCCGTCGACAAAGCCGGCCGCTAGTGCAACGATATTCTTCAAAGCTCCTCCCAGGGAGACACCGGCGACGTCACTCACGACACGGACGTGGAAATACGGCCTGTGGAACAAAGTTTTGAAGAGTGCACGATCGACAGCGGGGAGCTCCTCGGGGACTGGTGTTAGGCCCTCCGGAAAGTGCTCGGTGGGGCCCTCGGGAGGGGCGTATGCGATGGTGGTCTCGGAGAACTTTTCTGCCGCCACTTCGGAGGCAATGTTCGCACCGCTTAAGGCTCCGCAGTAGATTCCTAGCTTCCGCCCGATCGTGTCCGAGAACAAGCTGACCCCGTCCGGTGAGACATCTACACCCTTAATGCAGGAAATGGCACGAGCGTACGGCAGACAGGATCCGTTGATCTGCCGGCAAATGCTGGAAACGAACTGGTGAGGCACGTTAAAAATCAGGATCGAAGCCTCGGAGACGGCGTCGGGGAGCGACGGCGTAGCGAATACGTTGGTCGGGAGGGCGACTCCGGGGAGGTACTTTGGATTCTCGTGAATACCGTTGATAATGCTCGTCAGGTTCTGAGACCCAGAGTGCTTGGTCCCGTCATAGCGAGGGTGTGAAGACGAAAGCTGATACTGCTCTTCAAACACCCACCTATCATCGCCACCGCCGCCAGTCAGTCGGTCAGTCATGCTCGAGGAAGAACAAGAAACAAAACCTGGGGCAACAAACATCTTAACCTCCTCGTGGAAAACATCCGGGTTAGCCTTCGTATTCTCAGCTACAATCTTCGCAATTGCACTCCCCCTATCCACACACCCCAATCAGTTGATGGTAAGTAAAGAGGAAAACAAGGGAGAAAAAAATGAATCTCCCACCAATTCCCCGACCCGATAACCGTAACATGATGCTTCATATTTCCAATTCGAGTTCCACTTCCTATAGTCCTGGTCAAAAGCTTCAGTCTCCGAACCGCTGTTGCAGAGCTCATAATATATAACAAGAAAAGAACAAGACTAGAAAAGGTCAAGCAGGGAAGCGAAAACTTTTGTTGGGACACAAATATGCAGACTAGCCAACAAAGCCCTCATTCCTTTCCTTTCCTTTCCTCTTATTTTCTCTGCAGAGGCTTGCTCACCTTACTTAAGTATCGTACTGATACTTCTGCCAAGGAAAAGGAAAAGAAAAAGGAAAAAAGACAGAAGAAACAAGAAAAAAATTCTGCCCTTTTCTTTCCCCTTTGCTTTTTGCCCGATTGATGGGTAGTATAACACGTGTGGAAAAAAGAGCTCTCTTTTTTTTTTTCCTTGCTATCTCGTGCACCGGAATGTCCGAGGTATCGATCGATAGGGCAGATGGCAGTGAGATAGAAATGCTGTAGCGTCTTGTGCTGTCTTGTGTAATAATGATGTTGGTAGGGATGATCGTAAAGGTTCACACAGTGAGAATGGGTGAAAGTGCAAAGAACTTTTATCTCTTTCCTTTCTTTTCTCTCCTTCCTACTTTGCTTGCTTACGGAGTGGATACGGTACCGGCACGTTGCCGTACGGCAGTCCACGAGTACGGTACAGTGCAAGTACGTGTACGGTACAGAATCATATCCATACAAATATGCTCGTGTGTCCAAAGCACTCCCGAAAAATTTGTCAACCATTGAGGCTGAGAATGAGGCTGACCCACAGCCGAATCACCGCTCTCTCGAACCATGGGGTTGCGATGACAATGCTTTTTTTTCTTTTCTTTTCTTTCTTTTTTTCTTCACTTTCCCCTGGGCTTGGCTGTCGAAAAGTTGAACCGAGGCTTCATGGGGGAATCTATCATAGTACGGTATACGGTGCCGTATGATATTATAAGTTACCGTTAGTCAAGTGAAATGTTCCGGTATGATATCTGACGAAAAAGGATGTCATCATACCGTACTCGAGCACTTTTGCAAGGAAGGGGGATGAGAATCAGGCTTCCCAAGATCCAATGTCCATTAATTTATCACACCGTAAAGGCCTCTTCAAATCCACTATCGGAGATCTCAACAGAAATTACTGTCTAAAACATGATAGGCTTAGCAGGGTAGGTTAACAAAATAACGGATACCAGTTAACGAGATCCAGCAAGCCCAGCTTCCACAAGCTACGGTATTCTAATAGCACTATCCTTTCTGGGGGTGTTTGACCTCTGATGGCCGATAGTGAATTTAAACTAAAGGGTTGATACGGGCACTGCTAGGTGAGCAAAATAGGAACGGATCCACGAATTCATTTGTAAACGCTCCTGTCACTAGGAAGGCCAGACTTTGGGTATCCCAGCACCAAATAATAACGGTAATAATAATAAGAAAAGCGCAACCAGGAAAGTAGAATAGCGCAAGAGTGGGCTTGGCTCTGCGGTAGCTGCCGAGTACCCATTGCCTGGGTACTGTACCTGTGCGCGTGCAGTACTAATACCGTAAACTGATGTAATTGTATTTTCGCTTTCAACAACCTTTCCTCTCCCCTCCCCTCCCCTCCCTCAATACCTTGGCAGCACAAGTACGGTAGTAGTTCCGGAAAGATATATCGCTATACACTTAAGCAACACACAAGGAATGAGGAACAAGATAGAGAAGGAAGAAATAAAAAGGGATGAAAGAAGAAAATAAGAAATAAAAAATAAAGAGGCGGACAAGAAAATGGTATGACAGCAGCTGGGTAAGTTTGTGGTTTTTTTTTTTTTAAAAAAAAAAATTCTATCTGACATTCCCCCGCTCTCCACAGCAGATACTAGTATTTGCCCCTCCTGGGTTCCCACAGTAACAATCTATTTTATGTTTGGAGGATTTTTTGTGGTGGAGGGCTTAGGCCTTTGGTGGGTTGTAGACCTGAGTTTTATTGTTAGTGGTGTAATGGTTAAACATGAGAGAAGGGGGTAGAGATACCAATTTTCTAGCTTTAATTGGTGCCCACTTATACTTCTTGACCCAGATACTGAGTGCGGTAAGAATGGTGGTGATGATGATGACCTTCATGCCCATCTTCTTCCTTTGGTCCATTTCTGGCTCGGCAGCCCAGTTTAGGAATTCGACAACATCCTTGGCCATCTGGGAGGTAGTGGCTGGGGTTCCGTCCTCGTACTCTACCAAGCCATCATAGAGGACTCTCGCCATAGCAATTCCTAAATATATGTTAGCATCCCCACAAACCTTGTCATACGTATCGGGGTGGGAACACCCACCAGTTCCTGGGAAGTAAGGATTAAAGTTCAATCCCTCCGGGATCACAGCTCCAGCCGGAGGCTCGTCCGGGTATCCTGTGAGCAGTGCAAATATGTAATCGCAACCACCGTGTCTGGCCTTTACCATGAGAGACAAGTCGGGAGGGTATGCTCCCTGGTTGGCAGCACGCGCAGCCTGCTCATTGGGATACGGGTCAGGAAGATAATCCGAGAGTTTCCCCGGGCGCTTCTCAATATCTCCAATATCGTTGGGTTCATCATCGTATTCGCTCTCCTCGGCCATAGCCTTGGCTTCGTCGACGGTGTGGGAAACACCAACTAGAGCGCGCCACGGAACGCGGGAGAGGGAATGACAAGAAGAGCACACTTCACGGTAGACTTGGAAGCCACGGCGAAGGCTGTATTCATTCGTCAATAGTCATTCCGAGGACGCTGTAGTAGAGATGAAAACACTAACGCTTGGTGGTCAAAAGTCTTTAACCATCCTTGATGCTCCCACGGATAATGCGGCGGGTGCAACCTAATTCATCACCGTCAACAACTAGTTCCGATCCTCCCACAAATACCAACACCAAATGATATACAACATACCCCTCCTCGACCATGGTCATAGCATGTACCTCCGAAAACCCGAATCCATACTGTTGATAGTATAGTCCAATACTGCCGACCGCCGCAACAGTAGACACAGTACCGGCAATGTTCAATCCCCTGTCCCTCTTGGCCGTATTGCCTGTGTTTGTCGATGTTGTTCTCTGTGGAAATGTAGTCGATTAGATACTGGCAATTGCGCGAAGGTAGGGCGAAAAAGATCGAGGAGGGGGAAAGGAAAATTACCCTGCTTGATTGTCTCACCACATTCTTGAGGACCGTTCCTGAACGAAGGTACGACCGAGCGAGCATTGTGTGCCCAGATCACGTATGATTGGTGAGGAGTATTGGGGGGAGAGGAGAGGCGGGGTGACGATGGATTCGAGTGGTTAAGACTGGATGGCGAGGGCAAAGTTGCCGGAGGTGGAGACAGGAGGGAAAGATGGGATGTTTCAAATTTCCTGGCTGCGGATTAGGGTATGCGGATCTTCTGATTGGCTGAGGGGTTGGAACAATGCCTTTGTTTCACAAAAAAAACTAACCCAGAACTTCGCGAATGACAGAACAACACTTTTTGAGCTAAAAGATCATGGTTTTGGGAGGGCCATCGTTCTCCACCTTTTTTCCTCCCCCCCCAAAAAATAATACTTTATGATAGGACCCCAGGTGCGAAATCTAAATCTTGCCAGCAGAGATCGCCCATGTCATGCTTGTGGGATTGTTTGTCTATTCTCTAAACTTTACAGCGCAAAGAAAATCCCTCCAGCCACCCACTTATAAAGTATTTGAACACATCACGTCAGATAACACAGGGTAGAGACTTCAGAAACAAAACTACCTAAATTTTTGACAAAACAAAAGATAGCCAAAGGGGACACGAGCATCCAAAGGAACAAGATATGACAGACAAAATTCCAAGGCCCATCTATTGAATTGGCGCAGAATTAGCTGTTGATAGCATTGACGCCTGATCCATTCTTCGATAGCTCCCTCCTAGCTTTGACTGCATCCGCAAGCATCTCCAAGACATCTTCGGTATCCTCAAAATTAATGCAAGCATCTGTGATACTGACTCCGTACTTGAGTCCAGCCTTTCCTTCCTCTGGTACCTTCTGATTACCAGCATGGATGTGGGACTCAAGCATAACACCCATGATACAGTCCTCGCCATTACGGAGCTGCTCTGCAATTGAGGCAGCAACCTTAGGCTGGTTGAGGTGGTTCTTCTCGGAATTGCCTAGAGCAAGATTAGCATTTCGCAATGAGCAGCAGCACATCGGTGCGAGGTTACCATGAGAACAATCAACCATAAGCTTTTCCTGAGTCTTCTTTGCACGAAGCCTCTCTTTGGAATCCTTGATACTTGCCGCATCATAGTTTGTCCCCTTCTTCCCTCCACGGAGAATAATGAAGCAATCGTCGTTGCCAATTGTAGCCACAATTGCGACAACACCAGGCTTAGTGACCGACAAAAAGTGGTGAGAACCTTTAGCGCTAAACACATACAATCAGATTCAGTCAACCAAGCAAATGGAGGGTCGAACCTACGCTCCAATTGCATCAATTGCGATGTCCAAGCTTCCGTCGGTTCCATTCTTGAAGCCAACGGGGAAACTCAAACCACTCGCCAACTCTCTATGCAGTTGACTCTCTGTAGTCCGCGCACCAATAGCACCAATGCTTAACATATCTGCAAGGAATTGCGGAGAAATGGTATCAAGCATCTCGCTAGCGAGCGGCATTCCAAGTTCGGTAAGGTCAATGAACAATTGTCTACTAATCTTAAGCCCCTTGTTGATCTGGAAAGACCCGTCGATATCCGGGTCATTGATGAGCCCCTTCCACCCGACGGTAGTGCGCGGCTTTTCGAGGTAGGCGCGCATCACAATGAGAAGCTCATTCTGGTACTTCTCCTTGAGGAGGAGAAGGCGACGGGCGTACTCGAGGGCAGCGCTGGGGTCATGGATGGAGCATGGCCCAACAACGACGAGGAGACGGTTTTGCGGATCCTTGGACTGGAGAATTGCAACAGTCTCTTCACGACCCTTCAATACAGTGGCCTTTGAATTGCTGGTCTGTTGAAGCTCATGTTGGAGCAGGTCCGGTGGAGTCAATGGGTTGTACCCGCGAATACGCCAATCTTCCGAACTGGTCCTATCTCCGACGTTCTTGTTCTCGATATAGTAGTTCTGTTTTTTGGCGATTAAAGAAGTACCGTTAGTTTGGACGAGGCCATAAGGGGAGCCCGACGAATGCCCATATGTATAATACCGCCCGGGCATTGAGACAGGGGTAGTTGGATTGCAATATTAAAGCTTGTGTGGAGAGGAAGAGAGTGTGAGGGTGCAAGAGTGTGCGAGAGTGTGAGAATTGGAGTGAGAGTGAGAGTGAGAGTGAGAGTGAGAGAATGAGAAACGAACTAACTTACCGCCATTGTGCGAATTGGTGAGTTGAGTAAGTGACAATTATTGCTATTAGGTCACTATGAAGAGTTCCTCTTCGCAAAGGGGTTCGTAGTTGCCGTGAAGAAAATTTCAGGAAAAGTTTGGATGGAGAATGAAACAGGAAAAAAAAACAGGTGAGGGAAGAGAACAGTCAGATGCAAGTTGCCCCTCCACAATCAGATGCCAAGCCTGGCAATGCGCCAAGCTCTGGTCCCACGCAACCAGTATCCAAAAGGGATATTATAGTAAGGAAGCTTTCAGGGACATTTTGCTTTTGGTCAAGGTCCCCCGTTTTCGGGTATGATACCTGTTGCCTGGCATGAGCGCAGTGCTCCAGTGGAGAGGGTAAATCACAAGACGGGAATTTGTGAGGGAAACCATCCTGTACATACCATAGAGCCCGCCACTTCTAGTTTACAGTGGCTTACAGTGGCTTACCGTGTCTACGGCACTTAAGCAAAGCTTGCGGCAACACTTTACTCAAAGGTAGAACAGGAGTAGCGGCTGCCCTATCGTGATAATAACTCATACCACGGACCCTCACTCGGAAGTTTACCCTAAGAGGACAAGCCTCCATTGACACCACCAGTGTGTAATGGAGGGTTTAGGCGGAGAGACCAAGATGATGTTCGCCATCATTCAATGGCAAGGCTTCGCGACCTGGTTCCTTGATCCCACCCTGCCGAGGAGTAAACACCGTGAAACCAAATCTGGATTTGGGGGCTCTGAATACCAACTTCCATCATACTTTTATGCCTTCGTGGCGGTATGATTTTGCAGCCATGCTCCTTAAGTATAATTTCAACAAGAATGATTTCGAGATGCTTGGGAATTGACCACTGTCTGACCTCTTGAGGGACCGAGTTTGGGGAGCCCGACAGTTGTCAGGTGTTTCATGGGCTCTGACTGGCAACTCCCACCTAGGTCAGACTGCGCACACTCTATAATAAATCAAGATTACCGGAACAACGGCACATGTGTGATGGAGGCTATCACCTTATTATTCGTCAAGGCGGGCTCGGGTCTGTTCTAATCAGGAAGAAGGAAAAGAGACCATTGAGTACTACTGTAGCCAGAGACAAAGTTTATTAAGCCTCAACCTTTAAGAATACCCATACACGCCTGAAAAAGTTGCCACCACCACTCGCCTGCTATCCAGAAAACCCCCCACAAGTTAGTGGTTTTTACAGCATTTAGGCAACTTGTATCGCTTTTGCAAGGCATCCATGAATCCAAGACCGGAGGCCAATCAGGTCATTTGCTTTGGGTCCCAGTTCCTTTGCCTAGTCTTCTCCGTTTGAATAGTCAATAACTAGTTTCCCGTTCTGAGTGGCCGTCATTTTCAAAGAGTCTTTCAGGTTAGCTGTCGCCTCAGTCTTCTCAAGCTGGTAAACGTGCACCCGCCCACTGGCAGAGAACGCATAAATGGCCAGAGCAGCCCCACTATGCACAGCGAGGTCGACTAGTCTAGGAATTGTGTCGATGTAGCAACCAGTTATCCGGATCGGTTCGTGGGCCTGTGTGAGATCGGCACTGGTTGGGGGCTGGGCTGGGACGGAAGGTTGGTCGCCACTGGATCCTGCCTCAAATGGCCTGTAGAAGATATCCGGTGGAATCGAAAATAATACAACGTGATCACTGTATCCAGCGGCAACTCGTACGCCATGCTTAATGGTGGCCCCTGAAGCGTATATGCTTGGCCGGGCAGTTCTCTTGATCTTTCGACCATGGGGAACCCTCAAATTTCCATCGGTATTGACTTCTCTCCCCTGTCCGACCATCATCTCCACGACTCTTTCGGGTGGGGTCAACCAGATCTTTCGTAGGAGCTTCGTGGGTCCGCTATTATTGGGTAATCCCCTATCAGCGTGCGACCTTGGACATCGGGTCCTCCCTTATAAACCTCCTGGTGAAAATTCGAAGTAGTGGAAACATACCCCAATGGTGCATCACTGCCCAGACATAATCCTCCACTTTCAGGATCAATGAATAGTATGTGGTATCCATCACTTAGCGGGACAGCCTGGAAATGGTCGCTTTGGCCCGCTCTCGGCTCCCAAGTGTCCCAAAAGGCAAGGGAATCTGGGCTGACGCCGAAGCGCCTGGTAAGGGGGCTCACATCCCTGGGATGGACCGCACTTGATATAAGACGCAACTTCTTAGCAGAATCTATGCCACGTCGGGGGGGAAGAAAATATAAAAAATCCGAAGGCGCTGTCAACGGGAACCACCGGTTAAGGTCTTGCCCTGTCAACGCATCGACCCCTAAGAAGAAAAATTCGTCAGTCGTGGCTAATCGCGCACATAGTCCATTTTGTTGAACAATGAAAGTGGCCCCGTGACCGTGAGGAAGGACTTTGAAATCTTGGATGCACATGCCGACTGGTGAGCATAGTGAATGCTAAGGAAAGACTTACAATGCAGCTCTATTCCGCCATGGCACCCAAAGGCAACACACCGTCTCTGCGGACAAATGGCAACACTCCTTGGCAGATCCTCTTCACTGCATATGTTCTGATAGGTACTTTGGGCTTCCTGCTCCACCACGTCGTGAACGATTCCTATGCGTCCTTCCTTTCAATCGATAAATTTCATTAGCAGGCACTTAGTGGGGTCAAGGGAGTGTGAGGGGATGTACGAGCAATACAGCGATGGCAAATCTTTGATTACTTGTATCCATGCTAACAGCTAGGACTCTCCGTGGGCAAACGACCGAAGTAACGTATTCCATCCTCTCTTGTGTAGACTTCAAGCGATAAACATAAACCACGCATCCCTCGCTCAACAGAGCATAGAAACCGCACATGGAGACTGTAAAATTAACAGCATCAGCAGAGACAAGTTCTGACAAGTCAAGGATTGCAGTGTTGCGAAGACCACCGCCCTCAGGATTATCGGGGCTCAAGGAGCACTCGCGTGATAACCGAGTGACAAGGTAGTGAGGATTTCGGGAGTCCCGCACTGAAGCTTCGGAATTGTGGAAGCCAAGCGCTTCAAGATGCTGTTTGAGAAGAAATGGATCTAGAGCAGAGAGGTACCATGCTCTGCATACATGCCTGGATATGTTGAAGGAAAGAGGAGATGTGGAACTGAGAATTTCCTGCACCAATTCAACTGGAAGTCGATATACCGAAGGGAACTTGAGCAATTTGTGCTCTACACATACATCGTTCCATGACTTGCGTGTCAGCCGGGCCGAGAGCAAGGAACGATGGTCCAGGAATGAAAGTATGCAGATAAAAGTTTCATCCGGAAGTCTCAGACAATGACCGATAATTGGATTGGCCTGCCTTAAAGCTAAAGAGCACCCAGTCAGACGCGTAGGAGTAGATGTATGATCGGCCGGAGAAATCTCGTCAGAGTCGGGGGAGCCAAACACGGAGCGGTAGGAGCTCCCCCCACTCCCGAGACTGTTGCCGCTCTCATGAGCATGTGAGAGGCATTTCTGCCCTCCGGCCTGGCCAAGGATATCACAGCAGTCATTTGAAATATGAATTGAATCGTCACTCGTTGACTGGCTCCTTCGAGATTCCCTCCCAGGGGAGCCAGCATCCACAGACAGGGAGTTGCTGGCCGATGGCACGGATGACTCCTCACTGTAAACATAGGGGAGGGCTAAACTCATTCCAATCTCTTGGGTCATAATGTGGAATGGAAAACTCTTGCTTCTCGAGTGAAAAATGGGGAGGGTAGGGGGTGTATGAGATGTTGATGAGGACTGGATAGGTCGGGAGAGTAAAATTTCGGAGGAAGCCACTTTTGTGCAGTGGGGCACTGTGCAGTGGGCTAAACCACTGGAGGGGATAAGAATAACACTTATTATAAAGGTGGTTGGCGGTGTGGGGGGGGGGAATAGAAAGGAGAAGAGGAGAAGAGGAGGGGGGTGAGAGGGGTCTACACGAGAGTAAGGGAGCCGCGTAGCCCTATAGGGCACAAGCAATTGAAAATTGCACTGCGTCCAGTCAGGAACATAATTAGCGCGTGTCTTCAGATCGGGCGGGAATGAAAGCCTCCCTCCACGCTCGGGCCAGTTTCCCAGCAGATGTACCGTAGCTTACCGTACTGCACTCTAAGGTCGGCGGATCGTGGGAAAAAAAGGGGGGAGCTTCGACCACTCAGCCTCCAGCCTCAACAGTCACAAGGTTGAACTCGACTTCGGATCCTGACTACAGCAGGAAAGTTGAAGATTGGACGTTAGGAGTGTTTGGGAGGCCGGGACATACCGGTACGGACACCCGAAGGCAACTAGACCGAAAAGTTTGCGAGAAGAAACGCTGGATCCTCACTCACAAAAGCACTCGCCCCAGGCAAGAAGTAGACTATGATGGTCTATACCAGTATTATTTATTACAAGACAGGAACGGTATTGAGGGCATAACGTTGCATAACGAGGGGGATTGGCGGGGATTGGAGACGTCGCAGAATGGAACCGGTAGCCGCAGAGCCTCTTCCCCCCCTCCCAAGTCATGGTATCTTTTGTCTCACTCGAATTTACCCCTCCAACGGAATACATACGCTTTCCCCTCCCCTCCCTATTTCTTCCACCCTCTCTAATACTGTATATCTCCGCTTATGTTATCGCGAGATGCACTTCGTAGTGCGGGTATAATATTATGCACACTGTGCAGTACTATATTTTTCTCTACTCGATCTTCTGTTACGCCGGTGCTATTCCCATCCCATCCACCCTCGATATCGCCATGTCTCTGGCCCCTCATCCACTTCGAAACTTCCTATCTATTTCCCCCCGGGCTAAATCATGCCCGCATCCTTAGTATCACGGACGATGCGAATGTAGAAACTCGATCCTCGTCATGCTTCTACCTTTGGTTGCCCCCCCCCCCCCCCCCAATCCAACCGGGAGAGCGAGCCAGCTTTTGATTGCCCCTCTCTACTCACTTGATGGGATACGGTGTTTATCCCTCACCCCTCCCCTCCGGACGTTTGGCGTAGGATAATATTTTGGTTGTTGTGTGCCAGCTTCATGTGCTCGAGCCTTCGAATCCATTTCGTTTATCTACCCCCTCTACCCTCCATCCATTTCTCAGATTACTCCCCCTCTGCCCTCCCCTCGCCCGCTATTTCATCAAACTACCCATCTTCCATCTCGACTTTTGGAATCATCCTCCTCACTCCTCTTCCAGCTCGCTTTCCTTACGCTCCTGCACTACAATGGCTCCTCCCCTTGTTTATGAGCTTCCTCTCACCGATACTGGTGCCCCTGATATTGCCGGTGAGCATATCGGTCTCCCCCCCCCACGGGAGCCGTACACTTTGAGGATTGCTATTGAGGGTGCGAGCCCCATAACTCGCAACGGGAGTTTGTGGACCAATGTCCCTGCGAAGGGGGAAAAGTTTGGAAGGAATAAATTTAGAGAATTCAAGTTTGTTTCCCACTTAATTTTTTTTTGAGTAATCCATGATTGTCCCCTTTTCGGTATCATATGTGGTTTGTTTTTGCATCCCGAAGACCCTCGGGGTACCAATTAACCGCCGATATCTAAATGGACGAATCAACATCCAGATTATCTACGACAGTCACTAATGTTTATCAATCATTACAGACTCACACCTTCGTTTTCCCGAACTCTTCACCTTGACATTCCCATCGCTTTGCCGGGCACTTTTAGCTATTACATCACCTATAATCCCCTCCCATCCCTAAAAGAGTTGTCATCACCAACAAAGCCATCCGAAACCGTGACAACAGACATCCACTGGTTTACCGTTGCTGCGTGCCTCTCCGCAAATGGCGAACCTCTATCCCTCGATTCCCTCTCTTGTTTCTCGGTGGTCTCGAAATGGCTCGGCCCTGTCGAAAAATGGGATGGATGCATGAGGTATATCGCTGAGAAGGGGTATAATATGGTTCATTTTACTCCAATGATGCACCGTGGAGAATCGAATTCGCCTTATAGCATCTATGACCAGCTGGCATTTGACCCGGAAGCGTTCCCGAACGGCACCGAGGACGTGATGTTGGTTGTTGATCGGATGGAGAAGCAGCATGGCCTTCTCAGTCTGACCGATGTCGTCTGGAATCACACTGCCCACAACTCTCTCTGGCTGCAAAGCCACCCGGAAGCTGGTTACAATTTGGTCACCGCACCTTGGCTCCAAGCGGCGTATGAGCTTGACACCGCTCTTTTGGACTTTGGCGGTCACCTCGAAGCACTGGGGTTCCCCGCTGAACTTGAGGAAAAAGAGGATCTTTTGAAGCTTATGGACGGTGTGAAAACTCATGTAATCGGCGCGCTTAGGCTTTGGGAGTTCTATGTTGTCAAAGTCGAGGCCACTGCGGATGCTGTCATCGACGCATACGTTTCGGGGAAGAGCAGTCTAAAGCGTATCGATATGGCCGGATACAAGTCGGAGCTATCCTTGTATGAAAAGGCAGAATTTCTCACCAAGAAAGGGCTCAAGGGCGCGGGTATACTTGGATCACGACACAGCCGGACGATTGACCCTGAGATAGGTGCGGCTTTCCTCACTTTGGAATGCGGGAAACCCAACCCCAAGAATGTAGAGCAGGTCGAGGAAGCAAAACAGGCTCTTACCAAAGTTCTTGATGAGGTCAATCTCCCGTTTTACAGGGAATATGACCTTGATTGTTCCGAAATCCTTGAACAGATCTACAATCGCATCACTTACCTCCGACTAGACTCAAATGGTCCCAAGATGGGCAAGATAACCAAGGAGAGCCCAATCATCGAAACTTACTTTACTCGACTACCAAAGAACGAGCTGACCGCTAAGCACGATCCCAAGAGTCTGGCACTGGCCAACAATGGGTGGATTTGGAGCAACGTTGCGGACTTTGCTGGCCCGAAATCGCGATCCTACCTTCGCAGGGAAGTCATCGTGTGGGGTGACTGTGTGAAGTTAAGATTTGGTGATGAGCCGGAAGACAATCCGTTCCTGTGGCAGTTTATGGCCGAATACACCAAACTTATGGCACGGTGTTTCCATGGTTTCCGTATCGATAACTGTCATTCTACTCCCATCCATGTCGGTCAATACCTTCTCGATGTCGCAAGAGAGGTTCGGGAAGACCTGTACGTCGTTGCCGAGCTTTTCACTGGGAGTGAACACGATGATAGGCGATTTGTTGAGCACCTCGGGCTTGGAAGTCTTGTTCGTGAAGCAATGGTTGCGTGGGGCCCAGGAGAACTCTCAAGACTTGTGCATAGACATGGTGGAAAACCGATCGGAAGCTTCAGACAGGAACTTGTAGCCAGAGGTAGCGCCGTTTCCGATGCACCCTCTAGCAAGTCGGAGGCCAATGGGGCGAGTGATAGTAGAGAGGTGATTAGGGCTGTTACGGCAAGCCGAATTCACGCTCTTTTCATGGACTGCACTCACGATAACGAAACACCCACCCAGAAGAGAACACCCCAGGATACATTGCCGAACGGTGCCTTGGTTGCAATGTGCGATTGCGGTATTGGCTCTGTGATGGGCTACGACGAGATCTATCCAAAACTACTCAATCTAGTCACAGAATCAAGGATATACTATCCGCCACCGGAAAAAATCGATGGAATGACTCCCGGTATTGGGAGGGTCAAGGGTCTTCTCAATCGGATTCACACCGAGATGGGGAGAGATGGATTCACGGAGATGCATGTCCACCATGAGGGAGAATATGTCACGGTCCACAGAGTCCATCCCAAGAGTCACAAGGGCTATTTTCTGATTGCGCACACCGCATTTATCCCCGGAGATCATAGAGGCGACTTTAACCCCATCACAGTTACGGGAACAAAGGTTAAGGTGATCGGAAGCTGGACTTTGGAAGTAGATGACAGTGGCCAAGCAAAGGAGAGAGTCCTCAACCGGCCCGACTATCTTACCGGATTATCGGCCAAGCTTGCGGAGGTGGAGAACCCGAAAATTGAGGAGAGCGGAAACGAAACCACAATCACCGTGCCAGAAAATTTTCCGCCCGGGAGTATCGCTCTGCTCGAAACCTGGATCCCCGGAACCGATGGAGAGTCGTTGGCTCGGTTCGTCACCAGCGGTGCTGAGGAGGCGTTTGCCAACACAAGTTTGGCGGACTTGAACTTTGTGCTCTATCGTTGTGAGTCGGAGGAAAAGGATTCGAGCGATAATCAAGATGGATGCTACAACATTCCCGGATACGGAGCTTTGGTTTACGCGGGACTTCAGGGGTGGTGGTCGGTGTTGAAGGACGTTATCCGGAACAATGATCTTGCCCATCCTATTTGTCAGCATCTTAGGGACGGCCAATGGGCACTCGACTACATTGTGGGTAGGTTGGAGAAACTTGAAGCGCGTGGTAACAAGGGTCTTGCGGGACCTGCTAGGTGGTTGAAAGAAAGATTCGATCGGGTCAGATCTGTTCCAGGTTTCTTGTTGCCGAGATACTTTGCTTTGGTTGTGCAAACGGCATATACCGCTGCTGTTGAGAGGGCTACAAGTTTGTTCACTGAGGATATCCGGGAGGGAACGGCATTCTTGAAGGGGCTATCACTCGTATCTCTCCAAATGACCGGGTTTGTTTTAACCCTTCTCCTTATTGAATTTGACCGTTTCTGACATGGTCGCGCAGTCTCATGAATTCTACTTCTCTATGGCCCGGTAAGAAGGTTGCTTGCATGGCTGCCGGGTTGCCACATTTTTCATACGACTACATGCGCTGCTGGGGACGGGATGTTTTCATATCCATTCGTGGTCTTTATCTAGCAACCGGAAGGTATGATGAGGCGAAGGAGCACATTTTGGCTTTCGGATCGGTTCTCAAACATGGAATGATTCCCAACCTCCTGGATGGCGGAAGGAAGCCCAGATACAACGCTCGCGATAGCATATGGTTCTACCTTCAGGCTGTTCAAGAATACACCAAAATGGTTCCAAACGGAATCGAACTGCTCCAGGAGAAGGTCAAACGCAGATTCCTCCCATTCGATGATACCTGGTTCAACCATGATGACCCGCGAGCCTATAGCCGGGAGAGCACTATCGCTGAGATCATCCAAGAGGCGCTGGGGAGACACGCCTTGGGTTTCGAGTTCCAGGAAGCGAACGCTGGGCCGAGTTTGGATAGTCAAATGAAATGGGAAGGATTTACCGTTAGTGTCAAGACGGATTGGGCGACGGGCATAATCAAGGGAGGAAGCCAATTCAACTGCGGGACATGGATGGACAAGATGGGGGAGAGTGAAAAGGCTGGAAATAAAGGAGTTCCGGGTATGTCAGAGATTGTAGACGACTTGGAGTACGGGCTAACAGTGATTAGGAACACCCCGAGACGGAGCAGCGATTGAAATCACTGGGTTATTGTATAGCGCACTGAATTGGGTAGCAGAGCTGAAAATGAAGGGGCTATACAAATGGGACAGTGCAGAGACTAGCGAGGGGAAAGTCATTACCTTTGCCGCGTGGGCAGAACTGCTCAAGAAGAACTTTGAGAGGCTCTACTATGTCCCAAAGGATCCGGCGGAAGATTCCAAATATTCTATTAAACCTGAACTCGTCGCCAGACGTGGAATTTATAAGGATCTCTGCGGCGGAGGGAAAGAGTATGAGGACTACCAACTCAGACCCAACTTTGCAATTGCGATGACGGTAGCACCAGACCTCTTTGTGCCTGAGCATGCGATTGGATGTCTTGAGATAGCGGATGAGGTTCTCCGAGGGCCAACCGGGACGGCCACGCTTGAGTAAGCTCGTATTCACTTGATTGCGACTTGATAACTGGCTAACGAAAGGTAGCCCTATGGATAAAGATTATCGCCCTTATTATCGCAACAGTGAGGACAGCAACGATTTCGCGACCGCAAAAGGTCGTAACTACCACCAAGGCCCTGAGTGGCTGTGGCCAACCGGTTTCTACCTTCGAGCACTTCTCACCTTCAACCCGCCCAACATCGAAACACTCCAACAGATCAACCTCCGCATGGACGGATGCCGCAAGGCTATCAACGAGAGTCCTTGGGCTGGCCTCACGGAGTTAACGAATAAAGGTGGTGAAATATGTTATGACTCTTGCCCTACACAAGCTTGGAGTGCTAGCTGCCTCATTGATTTGTACTACGATGCCGCGAAGGTAAATCTGCAGCCTAGGGGGGACTGAGGGATAGATTGTTTCAGATATTTCTATTGTTCTCTGCTTCTTCTCTTTGTACTTCTTCATTAGCTTAGCTTAATCTAAAGACTATTGTTCCTTTCCCAAGAGAAGCCCCGCCGACGTGGTGTGCAAATAACAATGACCTGCGGTTTACTGCGCACCAGGCATAAAAGAAATGTGGATGCAACCGCCCTCGGTTAAAGAGGCCTTCGCTTTCAAAATGCTTTCGCATCGGACAGGCACCGAAATCTGGGTAAATAGACGGAAACAGGCTGAAGTTATACGGGTAGAATATGTTACTTGGGTCAGGCTATTCAGGTACTGGTACTGTACTCGTACAGTACGGTACTCAAGTACAGTCCAGGATTATCTCAGATATTTAAGGTGAGCTAGGTTACAGGGCTGGGTATGACCCACGGCCACGGTAGGCTACAGCACCACAAGGAAGGTACCGTACTTGTACTCACTCGTACCTCTGATCCTGGCGCTGGCGGTGTTCGAAACATTGACATGGATGGGTATGGATGGCCAAAGCGTGCTAGAGACGATAGAAGCTTCGGTGGGTGGAATAAGTACTCGAGTGCATACGGTACCATAAAGCTGTTAAGTTTATATACCAAGAAGCATGCGACGATCGATGCGTAGACAGAACACGGCGGCTATCAAAGTGTGGGTGGCTTGGGGGAAGGTGCTTGCTTGATATTTGGCTTGAATTTAGTGGGATATCGAAGGCTGCCAGTGCTCGTACAGTATGTGTTGTTGGGGTGGTGGTGGTGGTTGGGTTCGCATTAGAATCGTTTGGTTTGACCCGTTAGCTGGGAGGCAGTGCTGAGCAGGCGTTTTGGTGCTGTCAATGGTCGTTGCCGGTATTCCGTGCGAGACCATCGCTCTGAAGTGCCACCAAAGAGCTGTACAGTACAAGCACTGTGCTCGAGCACCGTACTTGCACGGTACTCATAAGCTGTAGTTCGAAATCTCGTAGTTCCTAATCAAAGCCTTGGTGATTCTCTTTGTTTCACACTAGAAATGGGCAAAACCTGCGCTTTTTAATTGTTGTTATTGTGAGGTGCTGTACCGGTATCTCACTAGAAACTAGATTTCCCTTTTCCTAAAATTCCGATTTAAAGTCACTATATCTGTGCAGTATCCCATCATTAATTTCAAGTATAATCACCACCAACCGAATGCCCCACTGGCTTGTAAGTTCTATGATTACTTGAAGGTCATTATTAAGACAATTGTCCCAGCAACCACTCGCCAACAATCTTCCAATCTTTGATGAGCTATGCCATGATAAGGAAGTTAACAAGGAAGTGTAAGGATATTCTGTAAATAATTGGAAGATAATCTTGAGATATATGCATAACTGCTCGAGCGATTTTTGGAAAGCTTCTACACTGACTTGCTAGAGGAGCTTGGGTAAGGAAAACCCTTCAGAAGGGCGATTTTTGGTTTGTGAACAGGTGTCCGACCACCAAGACTTTTTGATTAGTCACCTTTTACCATACGCGTATCATACCAGTGCCGTCCTCAAAGGAAGGAAGACTCAGATACAGTCGCACTCCGCTATACGGAGGTACAGCGTGTAAGTTTTGTAGGTTCCACAAACGAGGACTGCTACCCTCACCCCCTGTGTAACCTACAAAACTTATACGCTGTACACTCCCGTTCGCAAAGTTTTCGCGGAAGGACAGGTACTGTGGCGGTGTCATGGTGGCAACGAAAGTACCAGTACAACCTTTTCAGTTCAAAGTATACCCAAATCCTTGTACCAGTACCTCCAT
>Ga0307509_10002979_pt1 | contig 26524 bp, 39 predicted proteins | sample 10_EM_MG_FD_202245 | JGI IMG/M metagenome (GOLD analysis project Ga0307509, IMG submission 202245) | Populus trichocarpa ectomycorrhiza microbial communities from riparian zone in the Pacific Northwest, United States - 10_EM | ecosystem: Host-associated > Plants > Roots > Unclassified | place... | reverse complement strand
TGCGTGGGAATTGAAGTTTCTTGCAGGGTATAGCAGGAGTGTGGGTGTATATTTACCGATGAAACGACCAGGTCAACTGGAAAGAAAGACTTTTGGTAAGCGGAGGGTACTTTGCACAAGAATAGACAATGAACCAACAACCGAGTGAAAGTAGAGTTTATCGAGCACCATCTAGAATGCCTCTGACATCCTCAGCTGTGCTCAAATCGGCCAAAAAGGGCACCAAATCGGTCAGCTCGGTGTCATGAGGATCATTGAACCAAGATGAAACGGGGACGGCATTATTTGGGTGGAAAATATATGAAGCAGGAGAGTTATCCAAAATGATCGTGTCTGCAATCGGGCGGCCCAGCTGGGACAAATCCTAGTGGTGGCGACCATTGAGACAGTCGCACCAAATAGAGCATAATCGGACTGACTTTGACATAATTTCCTTTGTGATTATAACAGCTCTCGCGGAACAGCCTATGGGAAACCACTTGATGGATATCTAGCTTGTCAAGGACGGGGTCTGCATACTAATTTAGAGAGGCGGGAACTGTGTTTAGCATCTGTTTTGAGGAAGAAAAGGGAGGCTACCTTGCTCAGGCTGGCCGTAAAAACCACGACCTCGTAAATCTCCCCCATCTTCTTCAGGAAATTGTCTACTCCAGGTCGTTTAATGACGTAGACATTATGCCAGTGGTATTCGATTTCCACAGGTACCACGTAGTCAGCTTGTGATATCGACTTTATGGACAAGGTGTAAGAGGAATTCATGGCAAATTACGACATAAAAACAAACCTTGAAGCTGCTGTGCACCAGCGTTTCATCAAGGTCGAGAACGAGACACTTCCTGCCCGCGTGCTGGGGAGATATAGGCGGCAAAAGAGGTTTAGGAATACCGTCCTTAATGAAAAGTATTAGCAGGATGAGGAAGAGCCAGCGCAGTGACTCACTGGACCCATGGGGATGCCAGCTCCGCCATTGAGTATCAACCTATCCTCTTCATCTTCTTGCTCGTCTAATTCTTCTTCATAACTCGTTTCCGACTCATCACCATCGCCATTTGTGTGCGTAGGTGTGTGATGTGGTGACTTTTCGTGCAAGGGAGAGTCCCCTTTTGAGCCAGGAGGTTGGACAGCCCCGGAAGTCATGCCCTCAGTTTCATCGGCTGGCAATAGTTGGGTTGTTGGGGTAGGAGGAAGGACGACATCTGCATCTTCGCCTATCGGAGTAACTGGCCGGGAGTGTGAGGTGACGATGGTGGGCTTTGGAAGGTCGGTCCGCGATGGGTCATGGGGGGGTAGCGTGACCTGGGAAGAGGTCGACTTTTCTGGTTCAACAGCGGCCTTTTGGACCTGCTTTTCGGGCTCGGGGGCGGCGATAACGGGTTCCTCAACCTCAACGGGGTGGGCAGCAGAGGAGGAGGAAACGCAGGGAATGAGGAAGCGAAGGAGTTTTTCGAAGAAAGTAGGGGATTGAACGGAAGGTTGCTTTTGAGGGGCAGAGCCGTTGAGATGGGCCTTTTCGGGCATGACTTTGACAGTGGATGTCGTTGGTGGCGACGAGCTGTGCTGTGTGGACGCGTCAAGGGAGTCTGCGGTTGGCTGTGGATATGCACGTGGTTGAGAGAGCGGGGTCGGAGAGGTGGTCAGCGGTGGGTCACCGTTCTCATGTGCGGTGTTGGAAGGTGTTGAAGAAGCGTCAGCGTCGTTGGAGACGATGGCGAGCGGATTTTTGGACATTCGATAGTTGGGAGGAAGACAACCTTAACTTATATTTATTAATTTTAATTTATTCGCTTCCACACCATCAGGTGACATAGGCGCGTCGCGTAAACTTGAACTCAACCACAATGTTCCCAAAGGGTCCTCGCTTCGACCCCCTCAAAGGTCTCATGTTTCTCTCATTTTAATCCTCAACCTTCTCATCATAAATTAGTCCCAGATGTTCCAGGTCCCAACGCTTACAATATTCCTCCAGGTAAACACCATCTTGGAACTCTCCAGAAGTGATCTAACCCCTTCCTCAGAGTCGTCCCTCGAAAGCTACAAACGCGGCGCATTTTTAGAAAAGACAGATCGCTTCTCCAAGGACAAGCCAGGTACGCGCTTAACCCTGCGCCCGCCTGGTCACCTCACACTCAACCCGCGCATTTAGTGCCCGCTTCCAAACCCGTGTCTGGCAAAAATCCTCCTGTAAAAACATCGCAACATCAAGTGACTGCAGAGAGATATAATATTCTGCAAAGGAAGGTCGATGATCTCGAAAAGGTCCATCTTGAGGGCAAGAAAGCCGTATGTTCGATCTCTGTTTCTCAAGTTCCTGCCTGATATTCTAGTTTTCATAGCACCAAGCAGACCTCGAGAGAGTCAAGCAGGATGCTACTGCCTCTCACAAGTTGGCCGCAGATAACGCCGAGCGATTTGAAAAGCAGAAGAAGAACAACGCCTTGCTTGAAGTTCGCATTCAAGAACTCAGGAAGATTGCCACCTTGGATCAGAACGAAATGAAAGACCTACGTCACAAAATACGCGTACTCGAGCTTGAGCGGGAAAAGACCTTAGCCAAACAGCCAGAACTAAACGAATTAAAGAAGACCCTTGTCGCCGTTGAAGCGAAACGAAGAGAAGAGCTCAAGGACCGCGACCGCCGCATCTCTGAGCTTGAGAAGAACCTTCAAACGGAAAAAAAGAAACACGAGTCACTTGAATGCAAAGCTCAGGATGTCAAGCGGGTCTTGGACGAGGAAGTGCTGTCGAAGCAGATGGCAATTAAACAGCTCGAGGCCCGCCTCCTTGAAGCTCAAGAAGAGTCACGAGTGGCCAAGGAAAGGTTTCATCAAATTGAACACGAAACCAGCAATCACGGAGATGAACTTGTCCAACGGCTTGAGCAATATCGAGCCCTTCTGAATACCATCGCTGAACAATATGGATCACTTGCCTCTCAGACCGTGTCACTAGCCACCCACGATCGCCTCCAACGCGACCATGCACTGCTGCAGCTGCGTCAACTCCGTCTTGAACGTAAGCTCGCCAACTCGGAAGGACAGGTCGTCGAGCTGGCCCACCTAATTCGCCATCTGAAGGAACAAAATACTTGTCTCCAGCAACAACTCTCCAGCACTCTCGACGATTATTGCACTTTGACTCATTTCGACGTTTCGGCCTCCCCTAACAGCGATGACGGGTTCGAGGACAGCTTAGCGGTTGTCCTTGGTGCCATTCTTCAGCAGCAGATAGAGTTAGCAATGACCGACACCATGACAAATAGCTTGACTTCCGCCTACTATCATTTGAAGAGCGATGAACTCGTGTTTGCTTCTTCTGTTCTCGACAAAGAGGTTATTAACCTGCGGGGCCTTGCTGACCAGCGCGCATCAGACCTGTCAAGTGCTCTAGCATCCCATGAAGCAATCGCAACCAGCTTGGAGTCATTGCAAAAGGAGAAGAACATCTGTGAAGACAACCTCCAAACTGCGACAACCACTGCAAACGATTTGCGCGAATCAACTGCAATCCTCGAAGCACAGCTCTCTGATGCGCACCAAGAACTCAGTACCTGTGCATCGAATCATGCCACTGCCCTGAAAAAGGAGAAGGATACCATCCAACGGTTGACTTCGACGATACAAAAGAATCGGGTGGCAGAGGACGTTCTTCGAGCCGAAATTGACGAGTAAGTCTGGTCTCCTGTTTGCTATCACGATTTGTTGGAGCTTATTCTTCTTGAATAGGTTGTTGACGGCATTAACAGATGCTGAGAGATATCAAGAGGCTTATTACGGCCTCTGTGATGAGGTCGCCTCCCTTTTGACTCGTAATCAAATCGCTGAGGAGGAGGCGGACCGCCTCGGCAAATTCAACGCAGAGATTCTGGGCCATAACAATCCAGCACAAAGGATAATGTATGTTGACCGCATACGGAGAGAGCTCGCGGAAGCCAAATACGTCAGTCCGATTATGCTACCCAACGAAACATGCTGAATCAGGTCCCTAGAAAATTGCGCAACTGGCTCGCGAACAAGAAACTGCGTTGACCCAGAATAATGACCTCCAGAATGAACTCGACATGTACAAGTCTGTCAGAATTCCCTTGGATTGTAAGCCCAAGACCAATCTCACAAGGATCGGTCGACCTCCTCTGGTCAACCTCACACAAAGCCTCAACTTGTCTGCGCATAATGGACCGCTCGGCAAACTGAAACGTTCCTTTCTTGTGAATGACACACCGCTGGATGTCATAAACGACTCAGAAATGACTACCGATGAATTTATATGATTAGAATCTTATACCAACACTTTTTTGTCCATGTCATTAGGAGGGATTTTGTTCAGTAACCTTGGAACAGATTTTTTGCGCCAAAATCCAGGAGCACAGTGTAAAAACTCGGATTATCTATGTATTGAGTACCTGAAAGCGGATAATGACAACAATCTACATATAATTTAAACTACACCTCCCCAAGTTATAGGATTGAACCTCCAGCCTCTAGGAATTCTTACCTTTTTTCTGTTTCCGCACCCAACAGTCAACGGCATCTTTGGGCACATCGATATCATGGGTCGCATACAAATGACGCCTCAGGTCGTATCCACGACTAAAGACATAGGTGCAATCACGACCTTCCACAGTGTCGTCGCCTGTCAAGTCACGGATGTTTGGGTAAGGGCAGCGTAGCGCTTTGGAAGAATTCAATCGATTGTTAGCAAGTTTGGAATAAGTATTCCCAGTGATTGCGTCGATGTCAAAAGTAACCTCCGAAGGTTGTTGAGGATCTGATTCTGAAAGCTCTTCCTCGGATGCGTCCGTTGCTTGACGCTGGGGTTGATGCACCTTGGCCGAATGACGTTGTAGTAAATGTTTGTATCCAAAGCATTGTTTGCAGTCTTCGTAATGACAGATGAAGTCGCGCTTCCCGAGATGGGTAACATTCGTATGAGTGTTTAGAGCTTTTTTCTGGGCACGATATTTGGTGAGCACGGAGAAAACCACCCACTGCCCACCTACTTACAGATTTAAACTCCTTTCCACAATCATGGAACTCGCACTTCCAATCCCTGCCATACTCCCCCCCTCTTCTTCGCTTTTTCGATGGTAGCTCCGAGTCTGAAACTAAAACTATACCCTCGTCAAGTTCTTGTTCCATTTCACGTTCTTCATGTAGTTTGAGATGAGCCCTGAGGTTGGCCTGACTGGCAAATGTCCGTCTATTACAAGAGGGGTGCGAACAGGCAGGGGGATGTGCGGTTCTAATGTGGGATTGCAATGCGGACCAGGTCGCAAAAAAATTGGGACAACTGTCGGCATTTGCGAGACAAGATATGTGCACACAAGTATAGCGTTTGTCTGATCAAATCGTGAGGAATCCGTACTAAATAAGAATTTTTTAAACTTCGACTGACTGTCGTGGGTCTTCTGATGGGTTTTTAAGTGTTGATTGGTGTCGAATGACTTTGAACAGCTATCTTGTTCGCAGCGATAGGGTTTGGTGCCGGGAGGGGCATGTTCAGTGCACATGTGCGTTCTGAGGAGGTGATGTTTTGCAAATGCCTGATGGCAATCCCCTTCATTGCACTATAAAACTTTCAGCAAGGCCGAGATCGGGTCATGGAATAAAAATTACTCTGTATGGTTTAGCACCGTCATGCCATGAGTAGTGAACTTGAAGGTGCTGTGAAGTCCAAAAACGTTTCTCACAGTTGGGTCTCTCGCATGCGAGTGGCCGTGCTGTTTCGGGCAGATGGGAACGTGCATGGGCATGTAAGTGGGTGTCGCGCAGATATGATTTCCCGCAGGTTTCACAAATGAAAGGTCGCTGGAAAATGCAATTTAAGGAAGGCATGGACACGATAGAAATATCCAGTGCGTACTTGTCCAGTGTGTGTTCGCTGATGTTCTTCTAGTCGGGAAGGCTTTGAATACGCTTTTTTGCAGCTACTAAAGGTACACCTATAGCATTTTTTCGTACCCACTACGAGCTGGCCATTAATGATGATCGGGTTTTGCGAGCTCGAAGGTTGGTCAGACTCGGAGTGGTCTGGTTGAGAGTTCGAAGATGTCGGTGCTGGACTTAGATGTAAAACGAGATTGTCCTTCTGGCCGTAAGTCTTTCGTTTGCCGAGGACGGTGGTCTGGTAGACATTTTTCATCACAGAAAGAAGGAAGTTTTTTGAGTTGTGGACCCTTGTTTGTTCGGAGTCTGTTGTCCACTCAAATCCCTCATAACGCATACTAAGCCATACCCCATAATTTTTGGCGGCTACCAAACCCATATTTCACACCAAAATGGCTCCCTCATAACGCATAACCCCTCATAACTCATACATAGCCTGGGCTGTCCACCGAGGGTATACATTTTGAGGGAGTCAACTGTACAGGTAAATGCACTGCCGGTGAAATGAGATTTACCACTGGAAGAAGTTCTCAATCTGGCTGGCAGCCTGGATAAAAGATGCAAGGAAAGCAGTTATTACTGGTCAGCCGCCAGCACACTTGACACTCGCTTTATTACCCTTCGCGAATTATGGTAATTGGGTTCTGCAGATTCCGTCAATGCCTCTGCGGTGAGTGACGAAATTCCATCTCATTTTACATGACTGAAAAAAACGCACCAGTCGTCCTTGCCGTGACCGCTGCCATTTCCCTAATCCTGGGGATTTACTATTCGAGGTTCTTCCTTCGCCCCGGTGTTGCCTGGCTTGTTGTGTCCGTTGAAGGCCTTAGCCTGATTCGATCTACTTGGTCGTTAGTCGTAGTGCTCAACGTATTGTCAACGATACCCTCTGGTCTAACTTTGCATCAGATTGATAAGAAAGCCGGCGTTTGCGATACCGCAACCTGTTGCATCCGAAGCTATTGGACTTTTCGTTCTTTTTCCTTTCCATCTCAGTGAGCCATCCATTCACTGGAATATTTTTTCACACTCTAAGCTATATACAGTTATCGCCCTACTGATCTCTGCACTATCGGCGAAGCACGGGAGCCATAACTATAGCCTAGGATTCGCCATGTTGAGGGCATTTGCACTCTGCTGCGCCATTTTCCGTTCGTATTTCTCCAATACCCCAACTTATTTCTAATAATACGTATGCAGACATGGTTTACACCGTCGGCCTTGTTGCGATTGCAGTTCTGACGGTTCCTGCATTCGATCCTGATGTGTGGTTGCGTGACATCGACTCTACGCCTTCTCCTTTTCCTTTTGCCATAATCTTCGCCTTCGCCTTTCCCTGCCTTGCGCGCCGATTCGAATCAACGCGTGCGTTTGTGCGACAATCTGCTGTGCATGATGCACCTGGCCTGGCCAACTGTAACATTGACGGCGATAAGGGTCATGGAAATGTAGTAGCGGGGGGAGAGAGTATGCGGAGGCCACCAGTGCTCCCTCATGTGCTAGTGAGAGTCCCCAATGCGGCTGAGCGGCGGGCGACGATATTTCTTGACCTGCCGATTAGGTAGTGACAGAGATACGCGAATGATAACGGTGTGACCCGACGCGCTGAGAGTTGCTTAGTCATACTTGAACTTGATTGTTGACCTCGATGGCGGACAAGACATGGCTGCGTGTGTTGTACACGATTAACAGCTCTCCTCAGTACATCCTTGCCCGTTCCCATATAAAGGTCTCCATATCTCTCATTCCTCCCTCTCAAAATAAGCCTCTTTATGCTAATGTCTCCCTAAAAACATGTCTTGACACCATCTGCCGCTCCAGTCCAGACCTAACCCAGGATAGCTTGAGGGATTTCTCTCTCTACGTTCTTGACCCTCTTGAATCAAACTCGGCTCCAGCCCCAGTCCATATTTCCAATGCAGGCCCAACTCCATCCGCTAACAACCCTCCGTCATCAAAAGAGCAACCGAGGGGAGTGGCAGTAGGACTCGGGCTCATGTCATGGGCTCTGAGTGCAGATGACAGTGACGAAATGACTGTCGTAGGAACGTTAGTCAAGCAGTCCAATGGTCAGGAAGCACTTGAGGTCATATTCGCACTCCGAGAAGTATTGTGTCCTATATGTTTAACAAATGTTCAACCACTCATGCCACCCGTTGTACACAGACTATGGCCATGAAACTGCCTTCATGGGGTGCTCCGCCCAGCTCCCAAGGCAGTTCCACGTCAGATTTACCTCCTAGTCAAGGTGACTCTAAACAAAACCTTTGGCAATTATCAAGTCAGGTATGTGGTTATGGGAATATATCTATCTATTGCAACGTTCATATATAAATCCAAGCCTCCATCATCTTCCAACGCTGACTCCACTCGGGAAACGCTGGCTTCCATCCAAATGCGCGCAAAAGCAAAAATAAAGCCTCCCAAACCACTTAGGCAGTCAACAATTCCGATCACTGAATCTGATAAATTGATGAATGCCGATACTTACATCGGCCCATTGAGGAAGAAAGGAAGACCAAAAACCACGAATCCTGAAACACAAACACCTGCTACACAACACAACGCCGTTGCTTCTGGTCCTAATTCCGTGAATACAGCAAAAGAAGTCATAGTGATCGACGAATCTGATAGTGATATCACCCTCTCCACCCCGACGACAAGCAGTATTTTCCGAACAACGACTGCCAAACCTTTGAAACCCTCCAAACCGACTTCCCGCAAGAATAAAAGCAACCTAGATTCACCTTTTACCACCGATCCCCTTGTCAGAAGAGTGCCTGACCAAGAACCAATCCCCTCAAACATACAGGTTAAAGTGGAACCACAGGAAGAGCCAACCCTCTTGGATATCATCGCTTATTTTTCCGCGACATCTTCCTCGGAACCAAATGCACAGAAGGCCGCAATCCTTACTGCCCTTAGTACCATTGACTCTACTTCCCAAGGCAGCTCGGGTTCAAATACTGCACACAACCCAGCTCTCGTCTCTGCTCTAAAACAACTCCTCGCTGTCTGTGCAACCGCAGCCCCAGTAGACCCTCCCCCTGAACCAACCCAACACCACCAACGGAGTTCTTCCAGCTCGCAAGACAACGCTACTGTCGTTCTGGACAAGGAGAACGTCAACCCTAAAGCTAGTCACAAGCATATTGAAAAGGACTCCCTGAACGTCAAATTCTCTGCCCAAGTTTCCACAGATTCATCCTCATCGTCTAATCTGGGTTCAGGCCAAGGTCTTCAACATGAGCTGCATAAACAACGCTTGGGTCCCAGCGCACGCTCCAACGAAAATTTATTCCGGACAACTTCTCTCAAAGAATCTGTTTTTGTTACGGGCACAGAGAGGATCGTGCGGAAACGGACTTTAAGCGATTTTATGGACGAGAAAGAGAATGGTAAGAGTAAAGGAAAAGGCAAGGAGAGGGAACGAATCGAAAAGCGCGACAGTTCTCGTCAGCAATCCCAGCGCCTGCAAAGAACGGCAGCTAACGACTCTCTTCGCCATTATCCCAGGCTCCTGGCTTCCGATCAGCCTCGGGCTGAACAACCTTCCAATTATTATCGCACACCTTTGGAATCTTGGACTTCTCCTGCTCGACCGCCACGAAATCGTTCCGATGATCATTCACCAGAACGACTCAACCCAGTCGATCTAACGTCCTCGACACTGCCACAGGCCAAGATCCCGTCTCCGCGTGCTCAACGCGAGTCAGCATCATCTCCTGTTCGGGGTAGACATCAAGGGACTCGAAAGAAGTATGTTGTTCCCGAATGGGCTCGAACGAGTACTTCGACACAACCAAGGCTTTCGGAGGAAGCGCAGCGGGCATTGGAAGAACTAGAAGAGAAGAAGCGTCTCGAGCGGATTGCCGCAAGGAAGAGGTTGCCGTCTATGCAACAGAAATTAAAAGGGAAATCAACCGCGTTTAAACCCGCTTCGAGCTCTGGCGACCAGCAAAACGATCAAGATATTGCTCCCCCTAAACAAAATGCCTCTGAAAGGCCCCTCGCTGTAGGCAACGATCGGCCCATGGTCGCTTTTGCCAATATATCCTTTCCATTCATTTCTTCGAGGTCTTCATCCCCCCCACCCAATGTATCTATTGTACCCAGGACTCCCAAGACACCAACGAGAGAAAGGCCAAATCCCCAATCTATGTCGGGTCGAGAAAGCGAATCCCTGTTCACGCCAATTATGGGTAGCGGCAGTCTTTTTGGGAGCGTGCATTCTAATTATCAGCACACACCCTCCTTGCCTACGGTGCTGACTTCTCCACTGGGTAATCGTAAAAAAGCCAGGGTATCTCCCATGGGCATATCAACCTTGACCGGAAGAAGGTTTCGTGAGCCATCCTCGTGGTCCAATGTCTCGTCGGAAGATAACAAGCCCTCGGACTTGCCAAGCTCTAGCAAGCCCACCGAACGGGAGGTCGAAGACAGCCGGGACGAACTCGACTGCCCACCAAGTTCGTTGCCGATTGCCAGCAGTGATATCGACGTAGATGATCCATGTCCTCAAACCTCCACAGACTCAACATTGGATGGGGATGACAACACCGAAACCCTTCCCATTAAACAACACTGGGCAGGATTACCACCTTCATCGCCGCCGGCGCCTTCTAGCCCGATGCTTCTCGCTGACGACATCCAAACAGATGATGAGATGGACGACATTCCAATAGCGACCTCGGACAGCGAGGCCGACGCCGAAATATCTGGTCTTGAAACTGACATTACGTCGCCCATAAGCGAAAGTTCGCCGTATTTAGGAGACTTTGCGAACGCTTTCACGGATGCCGATTTTTCGGCGCTTTTCCCTACTGGATCGACTTCAAGCTCACAGCTGTCCTCTGCTGGAGCCATAGATGTCTTCGAGCAATTCACCAACCTCAATTCACACTCCGATGGGCTAATGCCCACTGGTGGAGATACTGATCTGGAGGCCATGTTTAAGAATGGTCTTGACGGGATGGATTTCTCGGAATTTTGGGAGACTTTCAAACCTCTCGTTCAGGACAGCACGCAGACAAATGAAGACACGAGCTTTGGCAACTTTTTTGACCTTGGAAGAGACGATTCACTGGCTTCTTTTGGAGAAATTGACCACATGAAATTGGCAGATGACATGCAAGCACTATTGAGTGGATGTCTAATGTAGGTAGATATATATTGAACTCGTGAGTATCTCATCCTGCAATATCGTAATAACCTCTTAGCATCTTTTTAAGATTATCGGCATGGACTTTCTTTCCTTTTCGTAGAGGACACTGTTTAACGCTTTTGCAATAATACCTTTCGTTATCCATACACATCCAATGTACATATACCACCCCATTACATACTTACCCACAAATCACTGCATAGAAATCGTCCCAACACAATTGAAATTGATCAGCTTTTTTCACCGAAATTCCAAGTCTTGCCTGAAGAAATACCAGGTCGATCCTTGTCCCTATGGATGTTCTTTGCAGCCGCAGCCGCCTTGAAAGGAATATGTGGGACCTGCTTTCCAGGAGGACCGAAGGAGACATGGAGATCATGAACCTCGCCAGTAACCTCATCGTAGACCATTCCGTGAACGAAGACGTCCATATTTTTATCACTTTTGGCGGATGAAGAGTAGGCCTGAGTGAAAAAATACATAAATTATCAGATCATCAATGCCCTTGAGAGATAAATCATTTGCCTTTGTCAAAATACTATGCTTGCGAAGTTCCTTCACGCCTTTCTTGACGTTTTCTTCCACCAGAGCACGGAAGCCAGCTAAGGGTCATGTCACAATGGCACGTGTGTTGTAAATAATAAGGTAACCAACCGTCATCAGCGGGTGGAGGGGTTGTGACACCATTATCCTTCCCTCGTTGTGGAAGACGAGAATCGCGCAAGCGCACTATCTCGCGTCTGGCACGGAAGATAATCAATGAGATGACTTGACTCTGAAGATCGATCTTTACCTTCGGGAGGTCGCGTACAAATCAGAGATGCGTTTGAGCCAATTTCTGACTAGACGAGAAGCTTTACTGGAGTTGACAATGGCAGTCTCCACGCCCTTGCAGCCATAATGACCAAGGATAATGATATGTTGGACATGGAGAGATTCAATCGCGTACGCAACGGCGGCCTCCCTAACATTCATAAAATAGATCATCCAAGTAGCTAGTAAGTGTCACACTTACGCGCTTGGATCCTTGGACGAATACTGGTTTGCAATGTTGTTGTGTGATGTAATGGACCCGGTAGGGGAGTTGAAGATGGCGTTGGGGGTCAACCTTGGGAGGAAGTGTAAGGCTGGAGTGGCGAGAAATATCCTTTACCGCAACGCACCTGTTGTCTACACACCCAAGGAACATAAAGGAAGGCGCTAATTCGAGGAAATTAGTAACGGTGAACGAATATTTCTGACACACATACATTCGTCCGCAAGCTTGTCAGCCTGAATGCGAGCGGTTTGGCGAAACTTCTGGTATCCTAGGTAGAGGTCATTCAATGAATGAAGCTTTGAGGTTGAGGTGGAGTTGGACAAGGTAATTTGAGCACTGGGAACCACAGGAATGGAGGCAGGGAGAACAAAGGGCCGTGCTGAGACCAGGGACATGAATATGAATAGAGATATTATGGAAAGCATGGCACCAGGCCAATATACAAGGTCGGCGAACCAGCGCCCTAGTTGTATGGAAGAGAGGAATGAAGGATCACGAGACTTTTGCAAGGCGATGCCCCTTGACACATACCATGCTCAGCGAGAGGGCCAAGGGAAAACAACGGGCAGTTGAAGAGGACGAATCATTGCGAGAGCTCGTCGTCCGTTTCACTGAAGGCGTGCCCGACCTCACCATCACCGTCAACAAGGCCGAGTCTGTGAAGAATGTGAAGAAACGCGTTCGTCCATTTCAGTTCTCTCTTGATCTTGCATATTAATGGCATACCTATCTAGATTCGAGACGCACGTCCCAACTTGCACAACCACCGACTTCGTCTCATTCACTCCGGTCGTTTGCTCACAGACAGAACCTCCTTACTCAGCTCCCTCAATGACGATCGCTCATCACTAACTAAATCACCAACCACATGGATTCATTGTTCGGTTGGACCTCTCATAGGCCCTGGCGAATTAGAGGATGACAAGAATACCCAGGTAAGCAAATGACGCCAATCCTTCTTCAGTTTCCCTTGCACTCACATAAGCTCAAAAGACCGCGCAAATTCAGCCTATCAGAGGTTTTGACAGGCTTGCTTCTGTCGGTTTCTCCCAAGAGGATATCGAGAACTTCCGTCGACAATTTCACAGCCAATCATCTTCAAACTATCTTGATCTCGACTTTGAAACAGAGGAGGAATGTCAGCACCATTTCCTCCTATTTCTGATTTCAAGCTCTGATACCAATAAATAGATGATGAACATGCACGATCTCTTGAAGAACAGTGGATCGATTCCATTGACAATGCGGGATCGGCAACACTCTCACAAGCTGGAGGAGCTTCAACTGCTGTACTCCAGGGTGTCCTCATGGGCTTCTTCTTTCCTCTTATGCCCTTCTTCTTCATGTGGAACCGGAAGCCTGCTGTATTTTGGGAAGACAACAGCGAACAAGAACCAACCTCCAACGTCATCTTCTCGTATGTCCCATCCTCTGCGCCAGACTAATTTTTTGCACTAAGAAAGAAGCTTCAGCCGACGAATGTCAATGGGCCTTGTAGTTGGCTTCCTTGTGAACATTCTCTTTGGGTTGTGGCGCTTCTTGTTGGATAGTTCATGAAAGGTCTTCATGTTCTCCCATAGGTAATAAAGAATACACATGATCTTAAAAACAGGGAGGACATATAGGGTCACATTAATTAAATCCTCAAACATCATACACAACTCTAGCACCAATCCAGGGATAAGGGTAGTTGTGCTGGTAGAAATTACGGACCGTGCGACGACCGGCAAGGTGGGGTATAGTTGCATAAGAAGCACCTAGCTGTAACGAACAGGCTTTTGAATATAGGAAGATGAAACCAAGGTATATAAAAAATGCTCACAGCGACTTGGTGCTTAGTGTCGAAGAAATCGGTTGAATATCCGGTGAACAACTGGGTGGGGACCAGACCGTCATGGTTGTCAAAAGTGGTCGAGGTCCATTCCCAAACCCCACCATTGGAGCCTTTGCCGCTGTAAGCTTCCAATCCCATGGTACCTCTAATGCCAGAGATGATCAGATACAAAAATGGAAAGCTGAATCAGATGACCCTCACGGTATAGGATGCCAGTGCCTGAACCCAACGTTGGCGCCTCCTTCGTGACCAACGTCGTAGAGATCCAAGAACAACCGCAATTCGGGCTCAGTGGGGAGGCGACCACCTTTGTGTTGCGCGTAACGCTCGAGGTCATCATATGACGTGAGCACAGGCCAGTGCTCCGCGACATCTATAGGAATGGAGCCGAACATGGTGCGAACCTAAAGCCACCAAACAAGGTTAGGAAAAAGAAAAGAATAAAACAAAAAGACGAACCTTGATACCATGTTCATCTGCAACCCAACTCTTTGGCATTTCAACGAGGTCCTTTCCTGGGCCCCTCCAGAATACCTCGAATTCTCCATTCGTCACAAGGCGCCATTCGGCTTTGAATTGGCCAACTTGAATGGCACGCGGAGGGCTTTCGTTGTCCCAGCCAAAGGTGTGGCCAACAACATCTTCGGTAAGTTCTGGGGACTTATCGTCGCCTTCTGAGTCCTGGTGGCCAAGCGTAATAGTTGCGGGGCCAACAAGGACGTCGGACGTCGATGGGGCTGGGGCCGAAGCCCACTGTCTGCCAAGGTCTTCCCACGGAGGAACCATAAAGCCTGCCGGTGGCATGGTCCCAGATCCTGCTCGCTGGATCAACATGTATAGAAGGGTCTGAACAATAAGTATTAGAAAAAATGAGGACAGAATCAAGTTCACCTCGACGTGGAAACCTTCGTGTTCATAGGTCATGACCAATGTCCTAGCAAGGTTTCTTGTCAAAACACGCCTGTATGTGGCAATGTCGTCGTAGAGACACATCAATCTAGCCCGGACCCTATCGCGGAAAAGGATAATGGTTTCAATAGTTGGCCAGTCTTCATCTTTCTCGGGTACTTCTGAATGGTTCTGGAAGTATTTTAAGTCCTAGAGATAACAGAATTGAATAAGGTGATGTTCCATACATGACAATGGTCAGGGTCGTCAACATGAGGGTCGATGCCTCTTTCAAAGATATTCCAGAAATACTTGGGCTCTGTGGGCTCGCCACCAATCGATTTCGAAATGAGCATATCCAAGAACCTTCAATGAGAAAGAAAACGGCAATTCATTCTCATCGAGCATATAACATTCCATGAGCACATACGTTGGAATATGACCAATATAAAAGAGGCACTTGTGGCGCAAGTCAATGGGCTTCTGATGCAACATTTCTTGAGGGATCATCTGAAGAGTGATGAGATCCCATGAAGCCCACAAGATCTGCCATTCCTCAGGGGTAGGAATGTTGCCAGAGGTGCCATCAGCCGAAGGGGCAAGGCTGCGGGAGATGGTGTGCGAGAGAGGCGGGAACACGAAAGATGACTTTTCGAGGACATGGAGGGTGCAGGACCCGGCCACAGAAGTCGAAAAAACCGCACGGAGACCAGCAAGGGAGAATACATGGTGCTGATTGGCTTGAACAGGGTCAGTAGAGATGGGATAGTTAGCCTTGTAAACGAAGTGAATGAGTTGCTGCCAAAATTATGGATCCTGGTTGACATACGGATGAGGTGGGTGGTATGTATGCAGACGAAATGGAGTATTCGAGGGCAGGTTGAGAGGAAAGGGATTGCTTCACCCAGCCGCCTTCGGTGGGAAAGGTAAAATTGGGGCTGTGGTCCAAGATGAGACCCATTCGGTCGGACGCAGCATGGCTGTCGAAAAGGGTAGATAGAGCGGGGAAAGAGAGAGCAAGATTGGCGAGATAAACATAATTCTGGGGCAAGTAGGATTTCTCCAAGGTGGAGGACGGAGTTGTAGCTCGCGTGTCTGGAGAACCAGACCTGGAGGACTCGGAGGAGGACGGAGACTGAGAGTGCATTTGGAAGGTAAAGAAACTTGGAACGTTGACAGCGAAATGGAGCAAATTTATATGATTTGAATGGGAGTAAATTATACGTACAAAATACAAGAATGGAAGCTACAAAGGGACAAACCGTGCCATGTGGTTCAGAATCATCAAGGGCCAACCAAGAACGGGCGGGTCTTGCGATGATCGTGTGCAGTGCGATGTGCAAACCCCAACATTCGCACAGTAAAAGCCACCAATGGGATGATGCGCAATACATCAGGTTAAATAGGGTAAAAAGCATGACCAACGTCGGGAGTTGAATTCGAAAACCTAGAATCGGCTAATGAGCGCGCGAATCCAACGCGTCCGACGCGTAAAACGACGGCAAGGAGGGAGAAGGGCGCAAGAGAGGAAGATGAGGGGGAGAAACAGAAATTAGAATGGCGGCGAGGGTATATGTACTGTCTGTTCAAACTCAGACGATGGCGTGCTATGGCGTGCTCAGATCACGTGTAAGTAGCACAGCCACGAGATAAGATAACGCACCTTTAATGGTCGTGTCTCTCCGCCCACCATGTTACACACCATTCCTCCAGAAATACTAGCTGAAATTTTTACAGAAACTCTCCCTGTTGGCCAGGACATACCCATCTCTTCACATGCAGGTCCCATGCTCCTTTCCCAAGTTTCCCGCAGTTGGAGGAACACAGCTATCTCCCTTTCTAGTCTCTGGTCGTCATTCGCAATTGAGCTCGGAGAACGCACACACCCCCGCCGTATTTTATTGCTACTTCTATGGCTCCAGCGTTCCTCCTCTCAACAACTCTCCCTTACTGTCTCAATGCACATTTTCAGCAGTCCGTTCGGCTCAGAGACCTCTAAAATTGTTAAATCAATCCTAATCGCCCTTTCCGAACATTCTCATCGCTGGAAACGTCTTTGCCTTGATCTTCCTGGTTCCAACCACATCTTCTCCGATCTTTGTGCTTCAAATGCACCAAACCTCCAACGCCTTTCCCTTAGACTAGGAAACTGGTCAGCCGATGAATCTTGGGATATCAACAACTTCATAAGATGCGCCCCCGCAGTTCGAGAGCTTGTGTGGAGCAGCAGAAGCTCCTGCACCTCGTGGGATGCCCCCCATGATAGTGGTGTACTCAACCTACAACTTTTATGGCATAACCTCAGCGACGTTATCCTTGACGCATCTATTACCCTCAAAACAGCTTTGGATGTCCTCCACCAATGCCACAGAATAGTTAAGTTCAACCTTCGTCATTTCTCCGATAGTCCAGAACTCCATCAAGATACCCGAGAACAATACTCCACCCAGCATCCCTTTCATTTGACTTTTCTCGAAACGCTCTCCATATACCAGCTCACGCTGGATGATGGCTTCCCCGCTCTCCTTGACCGACTCACGTGTCCCAATTTACGCCACTTTGCTTTCGCATGTGGCTTCCTCGAGGTTGCCGCATGGCCTCAATCTTCCTTTCATAATCTTCTGACCCGATCAGGAAGTCGCCTTCATTCTCTCTGTCTCGAGTTCACGGGAATCAGCGAAGATCAGCTCATCCAATCTTTAGAGCAGAGCTCCTCCTCTCTGACCCGTCTCGAGGTTTATGATGCTCGAGGCGATATATGTGTTGGAGATACATTATTAGACGCCCTTCGAGTTTCAAGTTCCCCATTTGGAGAGACAAGGGTCCTTTGCCCAAGATTGGACACTCTCAGATTACACCACGTCGTGGAGTGCGCTGATGGGGAATTGGCAACTACCTTCCGCTCGAGATTGCTCCATTCCTCCGCCAATAACTTTACCCCCATCCGAACCGCGGACATCCACTTCTCTAAACGATACCACGCGACCAACCCTTCAGACATTTCTTACTTGCGGGATTCTTATTCAAATTAGAGTCTAGGTATAATATGCATGGTGTTACAGGGGCAATGTAAAATGGGAGATAGGGGAGAAGAGGGAGGGATCTAATCCCTGCTATGCGATGAAAATGGAATGCAATAGATGCTAACAGACCTTACAATGCAAGACAGAATTAAAGAACAAACCCAAAACTTGAACGGAAGAAGAGAAAGAAGATATATCACAACTTCATAAGGCCCTTCATTGCGTTTGCAATCGCGAAACTCGATTTTGCCATGATTTGTCGCGATTCTTTTGTCACCTCCGGCAACGCTTGCACCTCACTGAGCTTATTCGCGTGTTCACTCAGCTCACGTAGTATCTCGTTTCCTTGTTGCGCTGATACCGGCGGGAGGTTGTCATTGCACACAGCGACGATACTTGACACAATCGTGATAATTTGTGTCAAGTTTTCGTTTAACGTAGGTGAAGGTGTAGGGCTGCGGACACCCGAAAGCACACTTTGGATCGCATATACGATAGATTCTGTCTGGGCCTCAAGATAAGGCTAGAAAAAACCCATCAAATTGTTGAATAATCAGGGGATCACAGTTGCACCAACCTTCAACTCTGCCCAAGCATCTTCCGACCCTTCGGCTTGTGCAGAATCGTCGCTCAAGACGCCAGCAGAATGGCCATGAATATCAAATATAGGTGGCGGCGAGCTTGTCTGCTCTGAACTAGAATTTTCTGATGGCGGTCTCCGCCCCAAGTAGGAACGGGTCTGATTTGGAGGTGAGCTGGGTGATTCGGAGAACCGACCACCACGGCTCGACGTTGATACCTGACTACCCTTTCGCTGATGTCCCGTCCGAGCTTCCTCCAATGTTCGAAGTGACGGCGTAAACCCACCCGTGGCAGAATTAGACGGCGCTATATACTGATTGTAGGCGAATTGCTCTTGTTCGGCCTTCGTTGCTTTCCGAATGAATATTGTTTTTCCGATCTCGGTTACAGTGGCGGAAACATGGCTAGCAGCGGCATCCAGTAAACTGACAGGGGCCATCCCAGAACTCGACGCATGAGTCTTCGTAGCAGCGACCAGGTTCGTCAAAGTTGCCTCCGCTCTTTCCCGTAGGCCGCGTAAAGCGTCGGGGTCGAATTCTGACCGATCAGGTTGAGGTTTGCGCTCGAAGGTTTTAACATCTTCAACAATATTTGTCACAGCATTGACGACCGATTTCATGGGAGTCAGTACTCGAGTCGGGGCATTTGACCGACCAGCGGTGAGAAGGCTGTCGATCGCGGACAAAAATGCAGTGATGTGTATGTCCAGAACACCACCCTCGGGATCCATTGGAAGTTGATCCTCGCCCTTGTCAAATTTAGGAGCTTGCAAAAACAGTTGCGAAGTAGCTTCGTGCGGTATTGTCAGTTAGAACACTTGCAATGCTGAGAAAGGACGACACACCTTTCACACTGCGAAGCTCGGTCTTTGCCTGCTCATACTTGCGTTTGTATTCCTTCAGTTGGTTATCCAGATCGCGAATAAGAACATTATCAGAATCTTTAGAGGTCATCAATTCGTCGTTGCGACGTGAAAGTTCGTTAATTTCCATCAATAGTGCCTCCATGTCAGTTCTCAGTTGTTCCATGCCTTCCGGGTCAGCCTTGTGTCAACAGTTCAGTCATTATGCATTGAAAAGGCGAAGGGAAAGAAGAATAATTACCCTTCCTTGTCGCAGTTCATTTTCTTCCTCCAACTTGTTGCAACGATCCCGGAAAATGATTAGTTCTTCCCGCTCTTCCTGCGCTTGTCGAGCCTCTCGTTGTCGAGCTTCTTTTAGGTCCTCAAGCTCTCTCTGCATTAAGCGCATTGTGGTACTCTGTTCTTCCGCTCTCTATTAAGGCATCAACGCACACGTCCAGCTCTTAGTTGAAACCGATCTCACCTGCCGTAAATCAAGAAGCTCTTCATCTAACTGCCTAACTCGAGCATCGCTCTCCTTTCTCTTCCTCTCATTCTCCGCGGCTTCGCCAAGGTCCCGCTGAAAAATCGTGATTTGAGTTTGCATAGTAGCGATTTTGTATTCATAGTCCCGGCGCATCTTCTCGGTTTCTTCCAAGTTCGTTGACCGACTGCCCATTAGACGAGGATTGATGGGATTCCCTCCTGCCGAACGGGTCGAGTCCACCGATGATCTTCCATATTTATCATACAAATCGTCGCCACTCCGATTTCCGGGCCCTAAATCATCCTCATCTTCCACCCCTTTCAAGCGGGCGGTCAATCCTCCCAGCCCAGGTGGACTTCGGGCGGTTGCCGGGCTCGGGTAGTCGCTCGCACTGTCAGGAGGTTCGCTGTCTCTACCCAGATCCCTATCACCGACCCTCTCATCGATCGTTGTGACACCACTCTCTCTAGCCTCCCGTCCGTATGGGATGTCGATGTATTCTTCCTCCATGGTGCTCTTATTGGGTATTATCACCGCACTAGTCGCTGTTGTACTCTGGGCTGGCGCAGAGTTAGTTGCCGTGCTATCGCTGGCGATGCTGGCGGCTTGACCAGGTCGCCTTCCAAAATCACGTTCTCGTTCATCCGATCTACGAGTTGTATCTTGGGAGGGTTTACGCCGAGACGCAAGAGCCGCAGAAAAGCTCTCCTCACCCACTCTCCCTGGATACACGTCGTCAGGACGTCGGTAGGACTCTTCACTTCGTCGGACTACGTTAAACTCTGTTTCGCTGGGCCGGCGCCTATCTTCAGAAGGTCTCCGGCTGGAAACACTTCCCCCGTAACCACTATCCGATGGTCGGTCACGATCTGTAGAGGTACGTCCGGAGGTTCGGGTGTTGGTATTGCTTCGCTGAACTGAACTTGACGGAAAGTCTGGGGCAGGATAATCGTCATAATTTGATATAGCCGAACCCCTTCCGGAAGGCTAAACGGAGCCAAAAATGATGAGGCGGCGACAAGAGACCGTGGCAACAAATAACTCACGTCCTCCTTGAATTCTGGATATCGGCGTGCCAACTCGAAGTAAACATCACTAGAGAGATCCTCAAACCGAGTTGTTGGCAGTGTCGCGAGCTTTTGACGCGCTTGATTGCGCTTCGGGTGAAATTCCTCTCTGACTGGCAGAAAGGGAACTAGGAGATGGTTAGAGCCATCGGGATGACTAAGGTTAGCAGAAAATACCTTCATTCTCTTTATTCCTTCGCACTAATTCATCGTATACGTCCGTTGAAAGTTCATGGAATTGTTGTATGGTTAGTCTCGTCAACTTTGACCTTGCATTGGAACGGGAGTTGGGAGGAGCTTTGTGGAGACATTCAACAAGCGAGTGGTAAGGACCAGTAATAAAACACACCGGAAGCCAGGTAACTCGCTAAGTATCTCCCAAGTTCTCCATAATGTACTTTCGAGACTTGGCGATAGTCAATTGTTGGCACTACAGGAGCTCCTTTTGCATCTCTGATTGGCCTATATGAGTCTGTGCGATAGTTTGATATACCCGAGAATGCTGTCGGTGTCGGGGACGGCGCACGCGATGGCTGTCGCTTCATTGTTCTTGTAGGTGGAAGATAGTGCTAAGAGGCAGAAACACGCTGCAATCGCATTGTCAGTACAAACAACACAAAGCACACGTGACTACATTGTAATCTTATTGCTGCTTCGCTTCCCGGGCCGCCTTGTCCAAAGCCCTCTTCCGAATCGACTTGTGCAGCCCATGCGTGTAACTAATGAACAGGCTCGGCATCCCGACTATGGCCATCAAGTAATCAAGAAGAGAATGAGACCAGAATGGCGTGGACGTGTTAGGCCGGCCGCTGTACGCCGCGCCGCATGCCAGCCCAACCTTGCTCAGCACAGAGCGAACAAAAGCACCAGGCTTCGGAATCATCATTGACGGCTTGCGAATTTTGGAGAGTTTCGACACCTGAAAATGCGCAGTGACTCAAGGTGCGAACATAACGCGTGGATATATGAACTACGTACAACAAAGTAGGTGTTGACGTGCTCAACCGTAATGTTGTCCTTCGCCACCTCTTCCGCAAGAGCACTTGTGAACGTAGACAAGAAAGATTTTGTCCCCGAGTATGTAGCAAGCATGGGAGATGGTACCGAACCAGCAAACGAGCCGATGTTGAGGATAAGGCCTCGTTTGCTGCACAACTTGTAAGCGATACAATCGGCAGAACTGAGGACAGTCATACCGTTCAACCATGCCAGGTAATATAGCATATGTAACGCGAAGGGTCGCGTTCACATTGATAGTAACAATATCAGTTATTTCGTCTTGAGGGGTATCAATAAAATAAGCTGGCATGGCATGGGATTTCCCAACATTGTTCACTAGAAAGCATGAGCTTGAAATTCATGTCCCCTCCGTGAAGCACGTACCTAAAACCCCAATATCATGGCCTTCACAGAGGGTAGAAAATCGTGCATATGCGCCTTCATCACTCTTGGAAAAGTCGATGGAATGAGTGGCGGTAGATACTTTGTACTTGGTTTCTGTGACATTAGTGTCAGGAGAATATATGATATGTAAATAGAAAACAAACCGATTTCTGCAGCTGACTGAGAGAGGAGGTCCTTATTCCGCGCAACCAGAATAATATTAAACCCTGATTTTGCTAGTTGCGATGCAAATTCCTTTCCGATTCCATCTGTCGCCCCAGTGACGACCGCCCAAGCACCCTTCCTCGCACCAAACCGTGTCAACTGAGAACACCGTCAGAAATTTTGAGTGGTTCAGTATTTGAATAGGAACATACGCTCGTTCCTGGAAGAATGAATGTCTGGAAGAGAACAGACAAGGTTTGGTAAATAGTGCATGCTACTCGTACAGACCCGAGTGCCAGAAGAAAAGCGCCAATATATGGTTGGTTGCGCACTGGGAAAATGTTATATTCTCAACGCAATCACATTTGAGGGTAACCCACCAAGCGAGAAAGCCACATTTTTAATCTGAGAAACATCCATGACGGGTTGAGATGTCAGTGGTCACCAGCCGTGACCAACGTAGAACTTTTACCTGTTTTGTCCGGGCCGGGGAGAATCCACAATATCTCCCCGAACCTCTTTGCGATGGATATTGAACAGTATTACTTTTTTTTATTCCCCTATTGAATATTGTGTACCTGAAAATATTGATTTTTCCCGTTAGATTTCGCAAGGCGGGCTATCAGGCTATTGATCGTATCTGCGAATATTATTATTCTCTACAAGAGCGCTCAGTAATGTCCACAGTAGAACCTGGATACTTGAGGAAACACATCCCTTGTGAGAATTATCGCGAACGCGACACTTTCTCTGGGACATTGACTAACTTTCGGCCTATTTAGTATCTCCTCCTGGGGAAGGCGAGGACTTCCAAGTCATTGCCGATGACTATCAGAAATATATCATGCCAGGAAAGTTTGATATCATGCTCTTGTGAGAGGTGACCTAGTTTTAACACCTCCGTTGATAGGATTGACGCACTGGCAACACCCCTCTTTCTTCGCATACTTTCCGACTGCTTGCACATTCGAAGGGATTTTGGGAGATCTATATGCCTCGAGCACTGCCAACCCTGGTTTCAACGTGTGTGTTCTGCCTCGCCGATTTCTTTCTTTCTTGAAACACTCTGCAGTGGTCGAGTAGCCCTGCTTGTACGGAGCTGGAAGCCATCGTGATAGATTGGGCAGCGAACCTGCTTGGATTATCTTCGGCATTTTTAAATGCATCTGGAGTTGGTGGGGGTGTCCTTCAGGTCCGCTGGATTGTTCTTATTTCCCTCAACCTCCCGCTTATATTTTTCGCCACCAGACCTCGGCTTCAGATTCAGCGCTTGCGGTGGTTGTTGCTGCTCGCGCATTGTACATTCGTGACCATCCAGATTCGAAGCTGGAGGATTTGATCATTTATACAACTACCCAAACACATTCTCTGGGATCGAAGGCAGCTCTAGTATTGGGCCTCCGGGTCCGGTCCATTGAGGTGACCCCGGAGCATGGGTTCTCCCTACAAGAAGATGCCCTCCGGTACGCCCTGGAAAGCGACGCCAAAACCGGACGGAGACCTTTTATTTTGAGTGCGGCGTTTAGATTACTAATGACCTTGGAGCTAACTTGAATTTTCGCTGCCAAGTCGCGACTGTAGGGAGCACTTCTTCCGGTGCGGTCGACAACTTTGCCGATATTCGTAAAGTGGGAAAGTCCATTTCATCTTCACCATTTGTCCCCAGTGGAATTTCTCATCTATCTAATAGCCAAAGACTATCCATTGCTTTGGGTCCATGTTGATGCTGCATGGGCTGGCGTCGCTCTTTCGTGCCCAGAGTATCGCAGTGAACTTTACCTCCAGGATATCAACTCTTTTGCACATTCATTCTGCACCAATTTCCACAAAGTGTGTTAACCTCTAACGTATCCTGCTCCAGGAAATGTCAAGTAATTTCCCAGTGGGGACTTGTCAACTTTGATTGTTCAGCTCTCTGGGTCCGGGACAGGAAGAATCTCACGGATGCATTAGATATCACCCCCATTTTCCTCCGTACCAGGCATGGGGACGCAGGTAAACTACCTTCTGCCCTTCGCACTCATTTATTCATCTATAAAACTCCCAGGCACCGTCATTGATTATCGAAACTGGCACCTAGGTTTGGGTCGTCGTTTTCGGTCGTTGAAGTTATGGTTTGTTCTCCGCGGATTTGGCGTTGCAGGGTTCCAGAAATACATCCGCCAAGTTTGTCTTCGTCTCCTAGACTTCGGAAGACAGATCCTAACAATTTTCTTTAGTGTATTGGCTTGAACCAAAAGTTCGCAAATCTTGTTGAAGCTTCCGACGAATTATCACTTGTCACGAAGCCTTCCCTGGCCCTGACGGTATTTAGAATAGTACCAAAGCTGAAAGAAGAAAACCAACCCTCACCCTCCATCGGCTCTTTGAATGATTTGAATCAAGTTTTCTTCGGACGCCTCTCAACCAGACACGACATTATGCTCACACAAACAAGTCTCAATGGGGTGTTCTGCGTCAGGTTTGCAGTTGGTGCAGCTCGAACCCAGGAAGCTTACAACATCATTATCAAGGAGGCCAAATTTGCTGTTGAGACCTGGGAGCAAACTGCTAGTGGGGTGGCTACTGTTGGATAACATTATTAGGGGATATAGAACAGCAGCTTTTGATTTATGTTAGGAAGAAATATCGATTTGGGCGACCGTATTGCCGGAGGACGCTTTACTATCCAAGGGTAGCACGACTACCTATTCCACCAGCATCAGGAGGAAGGGGTAGGTTGCCATTACGATCGGAAATGAACTCGCGATAGCTAGATGGAGTCAGAAAAAAGCGAGTACGAGGTAGAGGATAGAGCGATCTTACATTCTTTCAAGCCGATGACGCTCTTCCAGAGTTACCGATGGTCGTGTTGAAGTGAGTGATTTGAAAATGTGCTCCTGATGCAGCTCATTCTGCACTACGTTAGTTTAAAATTGACAGAGGAGCGCCCCTTTAGCTTTACCTTCTTTCGTGGAGTCTCTTTGATTGGCCGAATGCTACCTTTTGTGGAGGGTGACTTCACAACTATTTGACGAAGCTGCCACACAGAGACTGTTAGATAGATAAATTACAGTTTGACAGATACACACTCTTCTTTGCAATGCTGTCTCCTCTGCCTTACTCAGCACTGTTTGGCCTGAGGGTCCTCCAATTATGGCATATTCTATCGGTGTGTTGTCATTCTGTGAGCTGGAAGAGATTGTCGGAGTCTCCAATATTGAGGAGTGGATGACAGCAAGGTGAGCATTGTATAACAAAGCTTGTAGATCAGCCCCAGAGAAGCCCTCTGTTCTTGATGCAATTTCGTCAAAATCCACGGTCGGCGAAACCACCATTTTCCTTGCTACGGCGATCAGAATCTAAGGAGAAAATATGTCATCAGCATGTCACTACAGGAAAAGCACTCATTTACGTCTTTTCGTTCTGCAAAATCAGGAAGATCACATAAGAGGGACTTGTCCAAGCGCCCTGGTCGAAGCAATGCGGAATCGATGAGATCTGGCCGACTGATTGTCATGAGCAAAAGATGAAGAAACATGCTATAATCAAACCTTGTTGCGGCCAATACATAGACCCCATCCAATCCTTCAGCACCATCCATCTGAGTGAGCATTTGGTTGACCACTCTGTCCGTTACCCCGGTGCTATCATGGCCTCTGACATATCATCAACACCACGCCAAATTTTCACGTATGAACACATACACTCACCGTTTTGGAGCGATAGAGTCAAACTCATCAAAAAAGAGTACACATGGTTTTGCGGCACTCGCCCTTTCGAACAGATCTCTCACCTGGGAAAGTGTCAACCAAAGTTTTTTATGGTTATAAATGACGAACCGATTTTTCACTGGCACCGATATATTTGTTGAGAATCTCCGGTCCCTTCACACTGATGAAGTTCAATCCACATTCCTTCGCCACAGCTGATGCAAGGAGAGTCTTTCCGCATCCAGGGTATCCATACAAAAGGAGGCTACATGATGGGTGAGTTAGAGCAGTGAATCAACATCGTCCAAAATTTCTGACCCAGAGCGCAACCTCAGAGGAGACTGTTTGAAGATTGGACCGTATTTGGTGGGCCATTCGAGTGTCTCACGTAGCATACGACGAGTTTCATATAGACCTAACCTCTTGGGATGAGATTTGTGAACAAAAAAAAAAACAGAACTCGATCGTACCTCCAAT
>Ga0307509_10002978_pt1 | contig 26529 bp, 24 predicted proteins | sample 10_EM_MG_FD_202245 | JGI IMG/M metagenome (GOLD analysis project Ga0307509, IMG submission 202245) | Populus trichocarpa ectomycorrhiza microbial communities from riparian zone in the Pacific Northwest, United States - 10_EM | ecosystem: Host-associated > Plants > Roots > Unclassified | place... | reverse complement strand
TACAAGTCCCCGGCATGAAGAACCCGAACATAGGGGGGATCCTGGAGTCTAAATTTTGTATGTGACTTAGATAAGCACGAGTGATTTACCATACAAAATTCAGGCTCTAGGATCACCCCTGTGTTCGGGTTCTTCATGCCGGAGACTTGTAACAACGTTACCAAAGCCATCGATCACAACAACCAGTAAAACAATTTATGATCCCAAATTAGATACTCTCACCAAAGAAAAACTCACCAATCTGATCGGAAAATCTATCATGTGATTTGTAACAAAAGGAAAACTCCCTAACTGGCTCCCTTCCTTCCTTCCTTGTTGTTCTTCCATAGACTCGAATCCTCCCTTATGCCGAATAGCTCTGGACCACAACCCTGCCTCAAAGTGGCCAGGGGGAGGCGATTGGGTGTGATATGACAGAAGGTGAGCTGTCCGGACCAGCCCAGTTAGAGGGGTAAGGTATAATTTGACTTCGCAGCAACACTCAAAATGCAATCACCCCAGACGACATGGCATCTTTCAAGCAATGCGGCACGTGAATTCTCCCTCACCCCCCCGCAGCAGCAGGAGAAAATAGTTCCTTTATCCAGAGAAAATGGCTACCAGCTCTCTGCGTGGTTCGTGCATTGCGCGCCAGTCGTTGGGGATACCCGCCGATCTCCACGAGACTCAGCTGCATGGGAGGACAAATATAAGAATGATCACTAATTCAATAAAGCACATGCCGTGAAATAAAGTAGATATCCACACCGGTACCCCACACAGCAGCTGGCGGATAACTTAAAATCTTTATAAAATGTAATCGGTCGATTGGGTTGGTTACACCAGGGAGGTCTTACTAATACTGCTACCGGAAGTTATGCATGCGTCCATGGATGCTCACTTATTTTAATCTGTTTGTTCACTTGCTTACTCCTTCCCTACCTGTAGTATAAGCAAATTATGTCAGGCATAAACACGCTGTAGATTTCCATAACCTACCTCATAATACTGCCCGCACATTGAACTCTTTCCCTCCTCGTGCCTCTCTCAGGCAGCTCTTGAGAGAGGTTAGAATATCCACCTTCCTTCCACCCTCCATTTCTTCACACTAATTATAAGCCTCGTAGGTCTGGCAGTAGATCAGTGCTATAACTTAGCTCTTAGAAGCAATGGAGGTAACAGCGCCTCTACACGACTTGCCTCTCGCTTGGGTTCATTGTGGCCTGCCCTGGTATCTCCCGATAAGCTTTTGGGCTACAGAAACTCGGCACCAGACCAACTCTATTTTAGCATTTTGTATTCCTGCTGTAAGCAAGCAAATAAGGCACGCATACATGCAGTGCTGGCTGACCTGTGGGAAATGGGAAAAGGTTGGATTTCGGTGCTGCTGTATAGTGCAGTACGGTGCACTATTTGATAGCCTAGTGTCACAAAGGGGCGGGGGGGAGGGGAGTGTGGCTCTCTAGGAGGTAGAAGTAGGGCGGTGATTATGATAGCAAGCTTTCCACTTATGAAGACGGGGTGTGCACCATATACTTTGGTCCGTAATGCTGAGAGGATAGGATTGGATGGAACGCCATGAAATGGGATGGTGGGGTGTGGAGATTACATTTTCTATTTCGCGCTCGTTTTCCTAGGGTCTTAGAAATCTAGGACCAGCGGGGGCGATAGCTGATATAGTAAACGGGTGTATTTGTAGGCATGGTCTATTATAGTAGTTCATGTACGGTACTACGCTAGCAAAATTCCTGTCAAGCTAATACAAACTTTTTCTGTCAGTGAGTGCGCTCCTGGCTCTGAATCTCGATAGAGAGCGTGAAGTTGGAGAATCTTTGGCCAGCTATGAAGCCATAGCAGGTTCCCTCCGTAGAAGTCTTTCCAACCCAGATCGAATCCGATGTCTCTCCCATCCCAAGCCATTGGGAGCCATTATCAGTTGCGTGGAGGGCAAATCAAGCTCCAGTGAAGGCGAGGTAGCTATGCACTCAGCTTTCATCTAAGGGGTGAAGACAATAGAAGAAGTGGCCGCCCTGAGGAGACCATCCATCTACCCAGTCCAAGTTCGGGCAATCTGAAATCCCTAACCGCAATGGATGGATAGCTAGGTAGGCAGAGGGGGGGACGACCTGGACCGGGCGTCAGGAACGAATATTCTACAATTAAAATGCAATACTAATCGTCGATAAAGTGGAAGGGGAGCTCCTCACCCCCCCGAAGGACTATTGATTAGTAGAACGCCATTGCGTTCTATACCAGCAGAAAAATTGACCGGTATTTGAGCTAGTTGTTCCCCAGGAATCGCTTGTCATGCACAGCACTGTGCCTAAAATGGAGCGGCGGGTTTAACAGGAAAAAAGGACCTGCATTCGCAATTTATTAAGGCGAACTTGCGCCGGGACATTCCGTATATCCTCTTGATGCAATTTTTAGTTCCTGAACAAGTGGGGATTGTTTTACTCCTCCTCTAGTCCAATAAGAGCATCCGGGCCGAGGCAAGATGGTTCCGTCCCGTTCTTCCCCAGCTAATGAAGGGGTATAGCAGGGCAGGAGGGCAGGGAAAAGTACTCGGATATGAAGGTTAGTGATGGGATGGACAAGGGTTGGCGGTGTCAAAGCTTTTTACTCTTCCTAGCATCATACCTTCCAAATTAAATCATTTTTTCCCTCTGACGGTCATGAACACGGGGACCTCAAACCCCTGTCCGTCCCATCATTTACGTCCGCCCCCGAGTATATCAACTTAACATGTCAGATCACTCAAATTGGCCGGGTGTCGGAAGGCAAGCCTTCCAATGGGCCAACCCGGGTCCAAAAAGGGCCAGCCCAACCCGGCCCAAGAAACGAAAGCCCGGGTTAGCCCAATGGGCCCAGTGGGCCGGCCCATATAAGAAAAGGAATTAAATATTATACATTAACATTGGTGTGAAATTAGTATTAGAATACAAAATAGATAATAGGAAAAGTTGAGCTTGCTTTAAATGTTTGGTCTTTGCCGGATCGTCTTCGTGGATTGAATGAACTCGTATCAGGTGGGCAGCAGGGTTTCTGGTACCATAGGACTTTTGGTACTTCTGGGCACAGCATATGCATTGCCAGTACCTAATTCATTTGATATAAAGTATTAGATATGACTTCATTAGCAGAATATTCCAGGGGTGAAGACTTACTCGATATCATCAACAATAACTAACTTTCCATTAGGTGACTCCAGAGGTCCCCATACCCAAGATGAGGGAAACTGATGCTTGCGTTTCTTTCTTGAAGCATGATTTGGCGGAAATAAGCAATCGAAGCCTGACTCGCTTTCTTCGACGCATTCAGAGACAGGAACTTCAACATCTTCCAAGTCATATAGTGGAGACACAGAGCGTAGACTAGGTGATCGTAGATCAGCTGGAGGGCTTGAAACCACACTACTGATATTAGAACAAAAGCTCATTGTTTCGTGTTTGGTATATACTCAAGGGTAAAGAAGAAAGCTAGGGAATGGAAAGAACGGAGGGGGGTCAGTCAAGTAGATTGTAAAAAGAACAGACCTTGTATACTCTCAAGCAGAAGCTGCTCTATTTCCCATCAATCAAATGCCCAGAATGACTGACTCGGACCATTTAAAAGCACTAATCACTTTTCCTTCTCACTTTTCACTATTCAATCGCAATTTGAACACGCGTCTGCTAGGACCTAGCTGCTATAGGCAAATCCATTCCCAAATTTTGTGTGCTCAGATTCTGGTTTCCGTGGTGACAATGACTTGAAGGATCGTCATGGTGAAAGTCAGAAAGGCGAGACAAAACATTCACTAGGCCCGCCGGGTTACCCGGGCTTGGCACCACCGGGCCCGACCCGGCCCAAGCCCATCTAAAGTTGAGCCCAGCCCAATGGGCCCAGCCCGGCCCAACCAAGAGCCCGGGCTGGCCCAACGAAGCCCGGACCCATTGGAAGGCTTGCGGAAGGTGATGTAGGGTACAATCAAGGGAATACACTGGCATCGGGGCAGCGCCGAGAACTACAGTACAAGCCACCCAACAGAAGTGGAAGAGACTAGAGACCTCATAACTTACACTTATCGCCTTTCTCAATAGCATAAAACCTCCAATTAGTATATCGCAGTCCAAGTGCCTATAGACTTACAAAGGACCACTACAATCCGTTGAGAGACACAAGTAGCACCCGCTTGTGAGAGAAAAAAACGATTGGACGAACCCGCAGCGATTGGCACACCATCCGGGTAGGGCTCGAGAGTTGAAGTTGCAAGATCATAAGGGTCTTAATCTGGATAATTGGTGAGTCGGGAGTGAGTCCGGGGAGACTGGGTTTCTGAGAAAATTAGCCAGCTCTCCGAATAAAAGTGGGACTTCTGATAGTACCTTGCATGGTAACATCATTGCCTTGATAGAGCCCGTGAAACGCCCTAGAAGCAATGGATGACTTTACGCAATTGTGCAACTGTCAAGCCCGTATTAATATCACAAAAACCTGAACAACTGAGCCGTGTGCTATGAAGTCCAAAATTCCCCTCTCTGGGCATAGGGCAAAAACACCGCAAAAACACAGCCCCTTTCCCCCTCCCGAGAGAAAAAAAATATAATTTCTTGACCTTACTGAGAGAGGAAAGCCCGACGACATAGCACGCGGTTCAATTATTCGAGTTTCTACCTGCGATATATTGAATAGCAGTAATGGGACAACAAAGAGATGAGACAGCGAACGGCGCACCAGAAATTTAGTGCCAAATATCAAGTTTAGTACGGGCAGAGTTGTTCGCTCTACGGCACCCCTCTCGGGATATCTCCAAGACGGATTTCGGATCGAGCAATAAATAAAGCTGTTCCTATTCGGGTCACGGAGTTCAGTGTACCCTTATCCCCGAACCGCTAACTTATTGTATTTAGATGTCAAGCAGTGCTATCCAAACATATCCGAGATCAGCACCCAAGGTTTTCCAGGTGATGGGTCAGCTTTGGCCCTACCCTATTTACCCCGAGATAGGGAGAAGTTACGCCAACTGACCTGAGGTGTCTCGTGGTTTTATACCACCATTGCTGGCATATCGGATTTAGGTCATTGTAAATATACAAGTGATATGATCTGTAGATTGTAGATTATAACATCTGACTACTAGTAGCTAGTAAGGCGTTGGGCAGGATACTAGCGAGGTAGCAAGCAGTGCGATAAGCCAATGTCTTCTATACGAGCTAACTACAACCGGAGGCCCTTGGCTTCATAAAGTAGTACCTCAGTTCCCCTTTTCTTTCCTTAGAAAACAGCGGGCTTCCTAATATATAACAGCCATAGCTAGCAAGCAAGCAACTGGAGGAAAAAATCCCCTTACTATGGTGTTAAAAGCGCGTTCTCTTCTGCCCCCACAAATGTTGCTGAGTCACCAATTCCAGATTGCCTCACCTGCGATTCCAAATGGTTTGGACTAACTTTACGTTAAGACCTTGTGAAAGAGGGACCACCCTGAGGAACATGCTTGCTGGTGATTATGTCGTGGTAGGCCCCTTTGAACCATTATTGGCCCAACAGCAGATGTCTTCCGGTCCTCCCTCCCTGAAGCCTTGGATGACTGAAGTTCCGAGTGACCAGTCATGAAATCTCTGAAGCCCTCCATAATTAATAATATATAAAATCACGAATAATAATAAAAACCCTCACACTTATAACCCAGAACCTTAAAGAATTCACTCATCTCCCCCAAGGTTTAATAATCAAAAAAACTTCTACGCAGAGACCCTCCCTCCCACAACCTCTTCAAAGCCTCACTCACCACTTCCAATCCACCTAGGATAACCACTAGTTTGGGAGTCAATCTGATTAGTCTCCAACCAAGCCTCAATAACTTTGTGAATCTGCACCCCCAATTACCTCCACTGTGGCGGAGAGGCGAATACCGCCTTTCACTCAGACCCATCTAGCTTCTTCGGGAACCGGCTTCTATCCCGTAGTATGGAGAGCATATAAACTGAATACATCGGACGCCGATCCGCCAATGCTTTCAATGCCGTAGTATACGTTTCTACATTCAATATGGTATCAAACGAGTACCCCAGGCCCCTACCAGAGACTCCCTTGATCAGCTCTGCTAGATCGCAAGTATGTCTATCGAAGAGACTCTCTGTCCCCATTCCTTCACTAGCTCGTAGTTCTTTCTAGAAGCGGTTGTAATAATCTTTTCAAACCCGACCGTCTACTTATGTACTGTACAGCTTATCAAAAAGTCAGATCTGATCCTGTGGTAGTCTGTTTAACTAGATTTTTCTTCCTTCTATCCTACTGTAACTCCTACACCAGGTGGCAATAATGCATCCCTAGCAAGTCAGGCTAAGGAGAAGAAAGGAAATATACAGAAGGAGAAAAATGGAATCGGCAGGTGTCTGAAACTGTATGTTGTTTGACTGAATGTCTAACGTCAGGCGAAAAAAACAAAGACATCTGGATAAGTATTAGTTCCTATCTGGATATGGTGTGAAATGCCTAGCTGGCGCAGTGGTTAACATGTCAAGAAACTAGTAACTTCCTGTGCGCTTAGCGGGAACCCAAGAGTTCGATTCCTCTCAAAATGAGTTATTATCGAACGATCCGTCACAGGGTAGGGGATTTAAGGAATCCTACCCTACAGGAACTGGGAGACTGAAGACCTTAAGCCTTCTTCAGTAAGGCTGTAGCGCAAGTCAGACCTACTGCGAGGTGGTAGAATCCGGCTCTGGGCCCTACCTATGAGGATAGGATCCGCGATCGGCGGGGCAGCAGAAAAAAAAATATTTCGTTTTATCGTTTTCTTCCTTCCTTCCTTCCTTCCTTCCTTTTTTTGAAAAAGAAAAAGAAAGAAAGAAAAGCTGATCTGCCTCCTCTGGTCGGGGAAGGGGGAAGGGGGAAGGGATTGAAAATTCTGAATGCTATACGGATTCTCTACTGTGGTATTATAGTACTCTTCTGTTACGCGCTTACCAATGTACGGGTATGCATGTACTGCACTGCGCCAGTACTATAAGTAATCTAAAGCTGGAAGTTAAACGCCGAGATCCTGCCTCCAGGAGATTCAGAGTAAGGGAGTCAAAGTTGCTTGTGAAATTCGATATTAATCTGTTGTTCTTCTCCTTCTGTCATAATATTAAACAGATCTAAGTAAATCCCATGCAAGCATTCCAACTATATGCATCAAGAGGATTTTTAGAGATAACACCAGCTCCAACGCCCTGCTTATATCCCCACCTCCAATCGTTCCTTCCGGCGATCCAGTTGACCTTCCAGGTCCAGTAAACCCAACCATCGATCTTCTCGTAGCCAAGGAACTGGACAGTCCACCACTTCCTGTACCACTCAACGGCATCAGCCCTATCAAGCGCGAACTCCGAATTCCATTCCGCACTATCGGCAACACTTAAACTCCACTCTCCGGTGATGACAGGCCAATTCCCGCTGCTGGAATCGGTACACAAATGGCGCATATATCTGTCCCGGGAGACGGTGACGCCGGGAGTCCACTTGACGCAGTGGTGGTCATCATAAAATGCATTGGTAAGGTCGGGGATATTGGCGTTGGGGTTCCCGGATCCCCACTTCTCGCTCATCATCTGGATGTGTAGCCTCTTCGCCGCCGGGACTCCAAACCTGCTCTCGACGGCCAGGATACGTGAGAAGGCGGTTGGATAGTATTTCTGGATCATGCTCCCAGGATGTTCCCATCCTGGAGGGGCTCGTTCACCAGCTTGATTGTGCCGGCCTGGGCAAAGTTGGTGTTTGTGTGGATGATGTTGGTCATCCATTCGAGCCACTTGTATGCTCGCTCGTATTGACAGTCGACGTAGAAGCCAGTGTTGGGGGAATACTGCCCGGTGAAGGGCTGGTACTTCTGCTGGGCTCCTGGTGCATGGTGCAAGTCGATGATGATGTACCATCCTTTGCCCATTTGCAGACTCTCTCGAGGTACTGGAATGCGCCTTGGGGGAAGTGCTCACTGTCGACATAAACCAGGTCCTCGTAGATCCGGTATCCTATACCCAAAGACTTGCACAAGGCTCTGTCCCGGTGTGCCAATCATTTCGATCAGCCTCGGCGCGAAGATGTTGTACGAAAATGACGTGACATTCCAGAGAAACCATATCAAGCTCTCCACATTAGAACATTGGCCTGGGGTATGCTGGCCAACCAGCGCTACGACTGCGGTTGGGATTGCGTTCGCTACAAGATAGCCCTGTTGCACTAATCAACTTGATGGGGGTCCTTCACTCTTGCTTGTTGGAGCGAAGACATACCCCGAAGATCATAAGATTTGTGCAGAAAATGAACCAGCGGTTTCTCGTGCCTTCAGGGCGGAGCGCTGCGGCTTCTGCACAGGCTACGCTACCAGATGGACACTCCCCACCGATACCCACGCCAGTGGAGAAGCGACAGGCGGTTAGGAGGTCGATTATTCGCGGGGTAGGTCCGGGAAATGGGTTTGCAGTCAGCAGGGAGGAAATAATATTAACGATCCCGGAGGCCTTCATGCCATTGCGGCGACCAAATTTGTCCACAATCCAGCCGAAGCCGAATTTCCCGATGACGATACCAGCAAAGGTGATTTAGGGGCCCTCAGTAATAGCCCCTTCACAGGAACAAGAGAGCTACCGAAGTCAAGAATCGTTGTTTCTCTGATGTGTATTCCTCCGGCCATGCTCTCCGCATAAGGATATTCACAACACCAATAATCTAAAATGTCAGCTCCCTTCCTAGGATTCAGAATATCAGAGCAAGGGAACTCACCCCGCTCAAGTATCCATCAGCAAACAATCCGAATCCCGAAACAGATATCCTCCCCTTCAGGTTCTGGATTTTCCATCGCCGCCGCTATCGTGAGACTCGTTGAACAATGTTAAGGTCGGCAGTACTAGCCTCTGAACTTTCAAACTCAGTCTCTTGCCCAGTTATACAATCCTCTTCCTCTTTGCAGATGGGCTTAGCATACCGTATCACATCATTGGCGGAAAAACGTTTTACCCGACACGTTACTCGCAAACGCATGACGTTTGTGAACATAAGTTAACTGCTACAAGTACAGTCTCTACTGGGGGACGACGAAACTGGGCGGATGACGAACAGGGATTAATTACTTGTACAAGTAATCTTTTGCAACCCTAACCCTGACGAATCCACTTTACCCCATGAAGTACCCCTGTTCGTCATCCGCCCATGCCCCCGGTAGAAACTGTATTTTGCATAAAGACGAAACTGGGGTCCAACAGGGATTAACGACGAGTAATTTTCTACAACCCTAACCCTGACGGTTTCTTTTTTACCCACCAGATACCCCTGTCCGTTTTGCACTTCGATGGCGATGCACGGCGAAACGATAGTATGGCGACAACGAAAACGAAACGATAAACGCCAAGGAACTCACACCTAAAGCGATCGCACTCAGGAGCGGGGAAAAACTCTTCACTAACTTAACAACCACAGCCTCTCGCTCAACGACTCTATAATGCTCGATGCTCAACCCTCTAACTAAGGGCGATCACAGGAGTATATATCAATCACAAAGCCATCATATCCATCCATGAGGCACCACACTACTCCATGTGAGTCTTTCCCTCCCCCGTGAGCACTCCCGGCTAACTAAAAGGAAAACAGACTATCCCACAGCCGCTGGGCCTTACAGTGCTTCCGCTTTTCTCCCGGCTTTCCCGAAAGCTGCACAATCCCGAAACTATCGCGCATTCCTGCATTCGCAATGCTTTCCCTAACCTACAAACCAAACGCCCAAAGCCGAAGCCATATGCCCGAATCCTCAGCGCATATCCGAAGCTATCTGAACAAAGGAAGTATCGTGAGTATGGCGAGCAGCACCATTTTCAACAGTCCGTGGCCATCACACTTTCATCGCCATCACAGTTTCGTCACGACTACGGTGAAGACTATCGTGGGAATAGTCCGGTTTCCGTGGCATGGTTACCCTACAATCCAACGTAAGCGGAACACATTTGACCCAGATTTTGCGGGCTTAAACCTCCATCCTCCAAACATTCCACAGGTACATATACCACAAACACTATGTTCGTCACCAACACCCGTCTACCCCCCCGCCACCGTTCGTTCCTTTATGGAAAGCAAGGTGGGTTTTGAGTGAGACTACTGGCGTACCAGCCTGGAGCAAAAAATGATTGGAAAAAAAGCGGTGTTGCATTAATTACTTTTTTTCCGATCACTTACCCTCACACCCAAGCACTTACACTAACCAGTCGGTGTGATAGGCCACTACTGGTATGGTCCGTGTCATTGACACTCGTCCTCATCTACTACCCCCCGCCAATGTTCGCTTCATGCAAGCTAAGGTGAGTTTAGTGAGACTACCGGTACTCGTAATTCTCTGACGTTTGTAAACACGACCGCTATTGCATACACAAAATTTTTGAGGCTCCGGCCTACTTTTTGTATGTATGTAATAGCAGTTGTGTTCACAAACGTCAGAGAATTACGAGTACTAGTGCACATATACTAACTAGGTGTGCTAGGCTACTCGTACGGGCGAGGGGGACGACAAAGATCAAGAGGATAATTTCCGGTTTCCCAAGGAAGGGACCATTGCAGACCGTGTTCTGAAAGGGGAGATAGTAGGAATTTACTATGTCTGACCATGAAAGCGGGTGCTAACTAATTTATAAGAGGTTGCTCGCCTTGCCGTTGGTTTAGGAGAAACAAAAGCGGCCATTGAGAAAGGGTTCGCGCGTTTGGAAAAACGTTTCGACACCATTGAGGACACCATTGAGGGTCGTTTTGACCGAATCGACAAAAGGTTTAACGGATTTGAAGCCTGGATTAGGTATATCATATCTTTTGGCATCGGGCTCGTCGGGTTGAACATTTTAGGAGTATGTTTGCCGGTTCCAATGAATATTTTCTGTTCTAAGATACTAACGTGTTTTTTGGCAGGTCTCACTCAAGACCCTCTACTACGATAAGCTAGCTAAGGACCAACTTATCAAAACTACGAGGCAAATGGTTGATGACTCGGCACAGCAACTTGCCGCCAAGGGGGAGCAGAAGAAGTAAATAGAGATATAAAAATAAAAATAAAAATAAAAATCTAATGTGCGCTAAAAACTTCTGTATTGTACCCGTGCAAAGCCAAGCCTTGAGAAAATGCAAGCCGCCCCCCTTCCACGCCATCACCACGCGTCCTCATCCCGACAATACAGGGTTCAAGGTCCCCCGCCTCAACGTCTCAGCCTCATTCTGTAAGATTGAAATGCTTCAAAAGTCGAGCAAACCCACTTTCAAAGCACTGGTACCCTACTGTAACTGTCACATTGGGAGCATATCTCGATACAATTATCACAGCTTCCACCGCTTCCAGACTGTCGATAACAACTACTGTACATCTACCTTGGAAACCCAGAGCAGGCAGCCAGCCAGCCAGCCGCCCCAGAAATGGCCATCCATTTGCCCCTCCATCTAGCTCTTCTCCTCGTACCTTATTTGGACCCCTCAGATATAGCTCGTGCTCGGCAAGTATGCAAAGTATGTGATCTGCCCTCCTACGCTACCCCACACTTCCCAACCACAGCACTGACAAGAATCTCTTAAAAATAAAAGTCATGGTACCCAGTATTCTCATCAAACACCCTTGCTCAAGCAGCTCTCCGAATTCACTATCCTCTCTGTTACGAAATCCGTGCGCCATCACGCCCCATCGACTCGTCAGTCTTCAACCGTGTTGGGAAGCGTTACGCTGCTCTCAAATCTGGAATTCCTCAGCAAGAGCTTCGCATCCCAATCACAAAAACCCGCAGAAATGAGTGCGTCTGGACATTTTCTGAGAATCTCATTGTTGCCCAAGTTCGCCATTATCCTGTTATTCAGCTAGCGTTGGTTTACCTGGACACTTCCGGAGACACAAGACGCATACGCAACGGGAAAGTCATTATAAATGCAAAAGGGGAGACGTCAGTTGCTGTCAAGGTTTGCTTCACCCCCCCCCCCCCCTCTCAATCTAAGGCGATATGCCACCTTACTGACAGTCTCCGAGGTTTGCCGAGATGTTCTGGCAGTTGAAAGAGCTGAGGAACGAGTGACAAATCCAGCTCGCTCCAATTGGGTCGCCGTTGTCAACTTTTTCAGACTCTCGCCCGAAGGGGAAGACGCAATCGCAGCCACACATATATCCACCATCAATACCTTCGAATTCAGATACATTGACTACTCCCACCAAATCACGAGCGATCACTCCGGAAAATATTATGCTGCATACTCGAGAGCAGAAGCCTCCCGTAGTGGTGGCATGCTTTGTGTCTGGGATATCGAGACGGGGAGAATGATTCGGCGACTCCCAGCTGCGTCCCTGACCGGAATAATCATGATTACAGACGTGGTCGTCGTTGCAAAGCATGGATCGGAGGGCCAACAACATGTGGTAGTTGCTGGAAATGACAAGCGTAATAACAATGCAAACCGCTGGGGAAGATTCCCAGGGGAGTGGGGCTATCTCTCCAGCTTCAAGGTGTTCCCCATCGAGGATGATTCAACCGAAGCGGAATGGAACGGGTTTGTCGGAAGAACCAAAGCAGCAGCCCCCCGTGAATCGAACATCCTCGCCACTACCTTCAAGGTGCCTCGCTTCCCTCATGTAATTTCGTCAGTCGACGCTCCCGATACCCCCGGATACGAAAGCGAGGATGTCGGACTCGCTCTCTGGGAACTAGAAGACAGATCGGGAAGAGCAACTTCTTACTATCACAAACTATCCCCCGAGACCCACCCGAAGCCAACTGCAGGCGCCTCGCTAACCGCAGACTTGGAATACCGACTACCGGAAAAAGCCTCTTCCTCCAGCCTTCCCGCGCCGTTCACAGTCAAGGGCCGGGCTGGCTTATCTTTCACTATGGATTTCACCGGCCGCAATGAGGACTTTGAAGGTACCCGTCTGATGGTCTATCAGCTTCGTATTCAAGGTTTCTATCCATCAGATATACCAGGTGTTATCGAGCGGGATTGGGAGTCGTGCTTGAAAATCGGTGGTGCCGCAGGGCAGACGAGAGGGTTTTACTCGGCAAACAGAAACGTTTCATACACTAATATGCTGCCTGCGATGAAGGTTGTTGAGGACGAGATGGCGATAGCTTTTCTCAAATTGGCGCAGGACGGGACGGATCTTGTTGTTGCGATTTGGGATGAACCTTATGAAGGGAAGGTTTTAGGCGGGGCTGTGCTGTGACACCGGGGTTTCGATATTGGATATACAGCGAGGCAAAGGCACCCCGACGCTTCGGTGGCTGCCGCGGGGTGTATTGGGGTTTGCTGAAATGCCAACACATTTTTGCCTCAAACACATAGTTAGAGTAGATGACCTCTGAAGTGGGGGGAAAATAAACTATATCATGAACCATCACTCGTAAATCATCTTATATTCTCCTCTTTCGGCTTTGTTGCAAGACACTATCCACCTCAATCGAACTACAATACAGGTATTCTACGGTAACAACACCTATAAACCTCCCCACCCTCGAACTCATTTTCCTTGCTTCCCCTCCCCATACAAACTCAATGTTCTCTCGCCCTCGTCCCCCCCCTGGACGATCAATCGTCCCAACTGCGAGTACTATCTGCCCACCACCGATATTCTCACCACCCTCACATAGCCTCCAAGACCGCACAGAACATGTCTTGATACAAGGGAAAAGAAATCCACCCACATGATGGGGAAATTACTGTAGCTCCTGATAAATCCCAACATATTATTGCAACCACAGATTTCACTACAGCACCTGAATCCCCTGAATCTACCGCCCATCGCACTCATAGACTTACAAACTGCTCACCCTACCTGACCAAGACACTTCCCCTAATATTTTTTAAGTCCGTCACTTGTTTAGGGATAGCGCTGTTGTGGGATGCGACATCTCTACAGTCTAGTACTGGTACTCGTACTTTCAAGGACGCGATAGAGCACGGTAAGCGAGAACACGGGGCCTTCCGTGCATTGGGGGATACGAAGAAGTGGGGTTTCCTTCACCGAGAGGGAAACCGAGTGTCGATCGGACGGTTACCACTTCTTTGATGGTTGATCCTGCCCTCTGAATTCCCCTCTCCGGGGTGTTTTGTAACTAACCATTGAGGCCAGTTCACTCTGGCTATTGCATGATTGGAGGAATCTCTACTAACTGATCTATCTCATAACTGTCCTCTCATTAGTTTTGGCACGGTCGTACTTTAGGTGCGAGTGCTAGTAGGCTTGCAGTGGGGCAAGTTCAGCACCTGGATCAACAATGTGCTCATAAGATCCTAAGACATTGTCTTGTCTCACTAACCCATAAGTCTCACAGGTATCACTAGGCCTCCCCTCTGTATCGGTGCCCTGTTAAAATAGTTACCCACGCGCAGTCGCATACGCCTCTAGCCATCCTCTGCTTTTCCCCAGGATTTCTGACAGTGCCGTGTTCCTCCGTAGTGGCGCATGTCTGGCGCTGTGCTGTACGTTTCTCAGCCAGTGCCGATGGATCTTGGGTTTCCTCACAAATAGTAGCTCCTGCAGTCCTCTCTGATACAATTTACTCTTGCTCTACCGGTGCTCGCCGCACTTTAGGAAGACTGTTATTCTCCGTGCTTTCTAGCCGAGGGGAATTATGATACCAATGCATACTCCGAGCACCCGAGCACCCCTGTGGCACCAGGGCGCCTCAAGCCCCACCGGTGTGGGTCCCCAAGTGCTTCTAGGTGGCCGAACAAAAAAATTGTTCGCTGTTTAAAAGTTATTAGTGGCCCGGAAGTGCCCGAGTAATAGTACTCGAGTACATCAAATTATCACACAGCCCGTGGCCACGCCTATAACAATCCAGGCCTCGTTATCCTATCTACAAAACACTCTCTTCTGGCACAGGGTTTTCCCAAAATGAGCTTTATTTCGCCTTGAAGGGCTGAGCTTTTTTTTCCGTTCAAAGGCTCAGATCAGAGCTGAATCTTCCAACCAAAAATTTGGCATAGCATCGAAAGGGACCAATGCAGAATGCAACCACCAAATAGCACCGGAAAGGCAACAGCCCACAATACCCGGCCAGCTGTCGGTCCATCTGAGCCTCTCGCACCATAATAAGCCTTTTTTGCTCAGTGAACCCTCAGGTGTGACCGGGAGTTCCTTCCCGCGAGACAGAAAAAAAACAAAAACATCTTAACCTCGCATCCATTGATGTCTTCTGGCTTACCTCATTTTTCTTTCCAGCGATCGGGATTCAGAGACAGTGAGGATAGACCATGCGAGACCCAATTTGAGCCGTTAAACTAAGGTTACGGAGAACCAAGCCTTGCATATGCAAGTTATTTCTGGGGGCGGCAGGGTTAGCTCCAATAAGAGTTTTATGTCATGTTGCAAGCCTCAGCATACCGTATCACATCAATAGCAGTGCCAATTCGGCTTTCTGTCTTCTTGTTGTGGATTGTTGGTTGTACTAGTACCGTACTCTCATCGACAACGGGATGGTCCGAGAGTTCTCAAGAGGGAAAGAACCAAAGAATCGAAAGATGACTGGGACAATTCACCAGGCAGTACAGGAATATACTCGAAAGAGGCTTTTATGATGGTGATCGAGTTATTAATAGTAACGTCCCCGAATTCGATACAGCGGAGCGTAGAATATGCCCTCCTCCACGCGTGGTTCGATCTGCTGGAAGCCATGACATGGGTGGGGGGGTGGGTCTCTCTCTGATTGACGTAGGGAACACAGCATCTAGCAAAAGCAATGTAAACAATGCACTATCCCTCGCTGGGAGCCTATGTGCCTAACTCAGATCTCCATCAAAAAGTAATCTGGCCGGGAGAGCTCTTGCTGTGGGGTCACTGGCAGGAAACATCTGCAGGATTTCCACATTTGAACTATTCCTAATCTCGGAATATTCCGAGAAGCTAAAAAGTGACAAATACGGATCAAGGGAGTACAAGTACTTTTCACTAGTGCCGACCTTCTATGCTATCAGCGTTACGGCCTGCCGTTTTTACGGTTTTTTGAGGGCCCCCATTGTTGGCTCGTCTCTGTGGCCGAGACATCCCCTGTACGAGTACAAGTACCATGACTTTGTCCCGAGCACCCGTTGTGATCCCTCAGCGGACGGGTTACTGGCTGTGGGCCAGTGTGCTTGTATGTCTGCTTGTGCAAACCATTCTCATTGTCGGCAGAAGGAGGACATCGTAGGTGATCAGAGGGATTACACTCAAGCAGGTTTCACCGCCTGCAATTCTACAGGTTCAAGACTCTCGGATAGATGTGGGTTTGTAGTTTAAATCACTGATCGCCATTGCTAAACAGGATAAGCGGTATTACAGCACTGTCGGGCATAGTACAAGTATTCTGTGCTAGTCGTGCAATTTGCACTTCACCCAGCCTCCGAGATCTAATAAACCCTCCCAATTCGGCAAAAATCCCCCCCCAACCAACAACCAAGGATGCACACTCCATCCCAAACGTGGTTACCATACTTTCGCTAGTTCGAATACTCACTGCACCTCTATCCAACTACAAGCGCATGAGAGTTGCACAGAAAAGAAAACCATACCGATCACTGTTTTTCTTCTTTTTTCTTTTCTTTTCTTTTCTTTTTCTTTTCTTTTCGCTTTACTCGAGTACGTGAACGAACAGAGAGGCCGCTGTGCTGTTCTTGTAAGTGCTTTTACACTCCTAAGCGAACCTTTACTTGGCGTCATCTTGGAGATTGGGTAGAGAGGCTGGGGCGGGAAATAGAATACCGTGAGTGCATGGGGGGCTTCCTACGAGCATGCCTGTATTGCACTGCACTGTACGTGGATCTGCACGGCATCATGGGATTACCGCATTGGGCTGCCAGCCGGGCACGACGACAAGATATAAAGCATACAGCCTTCCAGCATTTTTCAACTCTCCACCATCAAGCCTTTCTCTTTCCTACAGTACATCCCGCTTCTAGCCTCCTGCTCATCTTCCAACGAACAAATACTTTATAGCAAACAGCAGGATGAAGTTCCTTTCACTGGCTCTCCTGGCAACACCAGCCCTCGCTCAATCCCTCAAAGAAGCCCTTGACAGCGCACCTCTAGGAAAGCAGTTCGCGCAGGGAATCGATCAAAAGGCCCAAGATGCCCTCGTCCCACCAGGCAAGAGCCAAGTGACCCTCTTCTTGCCAACAGACAAAGCCCTAGAAGACCACCGCAGCAACGCCCCGCGCCCGGGACGGAAGTCAAAACGAGCTCTGCAGCCGGACGAGTACGCTATTGCAGCATACTCGAGTGCTGACGGCAAGCAGGATCTGAACACCCTATCACAAGATGGGGTCCTCAAAACCCAGAATGCAGACCCAACTAGTGGGAAGGCGAATGATCTGGTTGTCGAGGGCGGGGGTGGTGGGAAGGCACGGCTGATGGCGAGGACCAACACAACTACTCCTCCTGATATATCGGTGTTCGGAGGATTGGGTGCAAAAGCGAAGATTGTTGCTGGGAATTTCGTGTTTGATAGGGGTGTCATTCACTTTGTTGATACGTGTGTATTCCTCCTCTCCTGCTGATATCCTCCTAGCTGACCAAGTTCCCTAGGATCATGGATGTTCCTCAACGCTGCTCGTTCACCATCGGCTCCCTTCGTTACAATAACTTTCTAGGTGCCCTTTCAGCGGCTGGCCTATCAGCTTCAATTGATCAACAAACCACCACGGTCCTCGCCTACCGCGACGACGTATACACTAGCGCAGCGGACAAGAGCGCGAAATTCCTCCAGCAACACATTATCCCTAATTTTATCGCTTACACGCCCTCGTTGGAAGGTGTCCAGACATTGACCACCGCTGCAAACACCACGCTCAAAGTGACACTAAGGAATGGGCAATACTTTATCAATGAATCGCCAATTGTAAAGTCAAATGTTATTTGCAATAACGGGGTTGTGCATACTTTGGGCTCGGTACGCATTTCCTCACTTTTTTCTATTCCCTTCTCCCCTTGAACCTTTTCCCCAACGGCAGGGAGAATGAAGCAGAGCACTAACTGTTTGAAAATAGTTGCTCACCGACAAGGTAGTGACCTACACTCCTGGTTCCGACGCTGCCAGCAGTCGTGTCAACCAGATGACCATCGTAGGGGCACTGTTTTTGGCGGCGTGGAACTATCTTGTTTAATTAATCCCGGGACTGTCCTCTTTCCCACTAAGATTTTTTCACTTGACTTTTCTTTCTCCTCTTTTCCCTACCTGTTTTCCATTGTCGTTTTCTCATTGAATTTCGGTTTTCTATTCTATTGCTTATTTACTCATCTTGGGTCACACGAATGCATGAAGTAATGGCTGTAATGGATCTAATGCGTTGAAATGGACGAACGGAGAATAATTAATAAAAGAACTGCTATGACTCTTGCTGAATGTTTTTTTTTTCTTTTCTTTTCTTCCCCTCGGGGGACAAATGGTTGGTGGGGGGGATAATAACGAATTGAAGCATTGGTAAATTAATAATTTTTTGGAAGTTGCTGTTCAAATGTTCTGCGGGAGCGGTCCGGAAGGCTATTGGGGCTTTCTAAAAAAAGAAAGAAACCGAGCCTTAGGCCTCCACGTAGAGGGAATTTAACCAACGTTTCTGTGGGAAAATAATTAGCCTGGCATTCAGCTTCTTCTTCCAGCCAAGACTGCGTACAGTACCGGGTTCACCACGCGATTTTTTTCGAGTATAATATCATATCTAGAATGGGTGAAAGAGTAAGTGATCTAAGTGGTGGTACGACCAACGCCTCCCCCGGGCACCTAATTTCGGGGAAAATAGCCCTGGTCCTCTGCTTTTCTACTTCAGCTAGCCAACTCACCTTCCGATTACTTTGAAAAACCGCCGAGCGCTACTAGAACAGCACAGTAGCCTACGGTATGATACTACCGTGGAGCACCAACCCTGTAACCAGTGCAGTTACAAGGCGTGCGCGAGGGGGCGTTGGTCTGTCAAAATCTGCCGGCATAATTCGTTGAACTCAGTATATGTGTAATGAAAGATAGGCATCCAGAAGAAGACCGCCCCCCCCCTCTTGGCTAACTTTTGCTTTTGATATGATACTTAGCTTATGCTTGCGCGGTTTCGTAGGTTATAGGGGAGATGGTTTGTCAAATGCTCGCCCCAGTTGGTAACTTATGGTAAAGCGTGGTTCCCGCGCTCTGGGCTGTTGAGGGGCTAAATGGGCTTTAACGGGCTTAGCTTTCACATGCAGTGCTGGATGTGTGCTGTGTTCTATGTGGCTTGGGGGCGCGTGGTGGGATTTGCTACTACTTAGGGGACCAATTGACGGGGTAGGATTGGGGGATGTGTTGGGGGCTGAGGTGGGGATATTTCTCCCGCCTGCTGATTCTTTCAATGCCTCAAGTGACGCGCTTGAAATCCTAGCGAGTGATGCAGAATGATGCCGGAACGATACAAGTACCTCATCGCCTGGTTGATAATGGGTACGATTCAAGGCCACGTGGTATTCGTGAGATTGCAGTATCCCGTTGTAGTGCACTTGTTCCATTTTCATCGTGAAGTTGGAGCGGATATGGGGGAGGAAGTTCTCTAAATAAATAAAAACTACTCCTCAGTCATTTCTTCTCCTGGCTCCTGGTCTCTCAGATGCGCGGGGGTGAAGTGAGGTTTGTTTATCCCATCAACATCTATTCATTGTTTTCTTTCTTTGTGATTCCTTAGGGCACACTTTATTTAGCGAGACTAGGCATTGAAGGGCAGGTGAAGGGAGAGGTGTGTAGGGTACGGTACGGTAGGTGGATAGTTACCCCGGGAAGGCAGGGGGGCTGCTTGGCGAGGGTGGCCTCGGCTTTGGGTAATGTTGTTTCATGGCCGGTTGTGGTCGGGTGAGCGTGTGGTCCGTGAGGTTTTGATACATGGCAATGGATACCAGTATTGGGCTAAGATCATTGTTATGTTTGAAATGGTGTGGTGTATCCCCAGATATTTTCCCTTGGGTCTTCCGGGGCCCCGGTGCTGTTTGCTTGTGCTTGCCTGGAATTTTGGCTAAAGCCGTGCCGGCTCTGAGCAATGCTTATATGGCGAAGGTTCGTCAGGTTTGACTAGCTGGCTTCGGGGGGAGATAGGCTCGTTACTCCTGGGTATGATATTCCGGTAGGTGTAATATAGGAACTCGGTTGTTGTCTCGTGTTAAGTTAAAGACTGATCGGCTTGGAGGCTCTGTAAAGGGTTCGATACCTTGTGGTGAGCGACCACTGCATCCAAATTCTCAATAGTCTTCCACTATCCTCTGGTCCGGTATCTCTCGCTCGCTCTTAGGCTAATATCTAAGTGTAATAGATATTTCCCAAGCGGAATCTTAGAGCTCATAGCAACTACCGCTACTTCTATTCTTCAACTACAACTAAAATACTAGTAGTAGTAATCCTATTGGAGGGTATTTGTGACATACCTTCCTTACAATATCTCGGCTTCTACCTCTTTGTTCTCCTGCTTCTCTCTGCTTTTCCATATTTCTACCTCAACCCCGGGAGATACTTAGAATGTAATACCTGACAGTTATCACTTATTGGGTTAGAGAGCCCTGCTGTGCGGCCAAGTAGATAAACTAATGCGGTGGGCTGCTGGTTTCTCTCATAGCTCCCGGAACCTTTGTCTCCCGACGGAACCGAGACAAACTGTTTCCTGAAACGATGACAAATTCACCAAGCACTTGTCCCCTTCATACCCCCGAACAAGCACCCGCTAGCCAAACGATCACTGCTACTAATAGCTTTATGCTAATACAGCCCCAGATCCGCTCTGACAGAGTGGTACGATCGCGCGTCTGTTGACGGGAGGGGGATGTTGAGGTGTCCGCCCTTGGTAAGCGGTACTTAAGTAGTGAAAACTTCTACATTTACAACCTTATACATCCGTTGATGTCCTAGTGTGCCCACACACGTCCATACTTTAGTGTTCCTCCATAATATTGTGTGCTCTTCCTGTTACCTTTGCTCCTCGATGCTTCCGATACGATATTCTACTACTGGGATTATTATACCATCACGCTAAAGGCGCCAGTCTTCCTAACTTGCAAAATCTCGTTGCGCAATTACTTCCACCCGCTAGACGGTGGAGTTCCGGGATGCCGGGCGATATGTTCTTACAAGTCAGCCGAAGCCCAAGACTTTAGGCCACGATTTCTCCCTACCCCACCCCAACAGTGCGCAAACCCAGCACTAGCAAGCAAAGCCCCCAGAGCGGACTAGAGAGCTAACCTTGCTCTAGCATAAGTCACATTCCGATTCTAAGTTTGTGTGTCCTCTACCGGATATGTAAGAAATTATGTCTTCTGTAATCGATTATGGATATTCTGGTGAGGAAGGGAATATATGCAATAAGTGCCCTGAGGTGCTTCTTGGGATCTAGGATCACGTGTCATGACTCGCTAAAACGACCCTCTTATTTGCCTCGCGGAGCTGGACTTGCTGGTAGCTATGGTTTGCTGAGACAAATAAACAAACAATCCAAACAAGAAAGAAACTGATCTAAGAGCTACACCGGCTAAACAACGCTGTGCCATCTAAGGCGGATGTATAAATATATAAGCCACAATGGACTAGATCTTCCCCCCGTTCAACCAAAACCTCCCGACAGAGAAAAGAACAGGGAAGCAGGAAATTTTAGAAAAGCCACCCCTCCTAGTCCTACCAAAGCTCCTACCATCCTCCACAGCACTCCCCCCCCCCGCTCCTCCACCGGCCTAAGACCTCCTTCGCCTTACTAGCCATGATAACAATCTAGTTTTCCCCTAGACAGCTTTTATGGTACCCAACACCGGGCAGTGCTTCAACGACGATGCCAGCACGTGCATAGCTTCAGAAATCCCCACAATCACCACTATCGAACCCCCAATGTTCTCCATCAGGCTAACACCCCAGTCCTTCCCAGTCAAGTGTACCAATGGCGCCACGAACAGCGGGAGCTTGAGGTGTTCACTCTGGGCAACGAAGTCCAAGAAGGGCCTAATTGAAGTATAAGATCGTACTTGACTGGGGACTGCCTATTGGCCCGGTGTTTATTGTGAGGGTAGACTTGAACAGCGCGGTGCGCTTGCCGAAGGGGTTAGCATGCCCTATAGCCCTTCAAGTGCCAGGGTGGGGTTTGGAGTATAGGTTCGTCAAGGATGGAGTAAGGAGTCTAATTGTTTTGGTGGGGCTACCCCCCCGTTCGTTTCTATGTTATGGGGATGCCAATGGCCAATAGAATTGACTGTGCGGGAGGCAGGGAGTAAGTCTGTTATGGCGCGGCAGAGAGAGCTCCTCTGGGCAAAGAAGGTGGGTTAGGAGAGAGGCGGTGGTAATATCCATAGCGCTTGTATGAAGGAAGTGCAGAAGAACAGCGCGCATCATTTTATTTCACGTCTGTTACAGTAATATCATTTTTTGTATCTCTCGTGTCTATACTGCCGGTATTTTTAGAAATACTTCCTAGACTGCGGGAGCATCACCTCGGAAGATATCGCACACCTTAGGGCTCCAAAGCGAAATAACCGAACTGAATCAAAGCATGGGATGTTTAAAATGAGATATAGTAGTTATAGAAGTATCCCCAGGTTGAAATTAGCTCCAAGAACGGCTCCAAAACTAAGGGGCTGTTTGGCCTGACAATTTTGGGATGGCAAACCATGGTTTCGATCCAAACCGTGGTTTGCAACAACCAGCACCAAATTTTTGACTGATTCTGACATAGGGTATGAGGTTCTTCCAACTATGGTTCCACAACCATGGTTTGTAGCTAGCCAAACTTCGCAAAATTGTCACGCCAAACAGCCCCTAAACAACCCTGCCTACTTTCTCAGTGCTGATGAATGCATCCAACCCCATAGAATACTATCTTGCATCCAGACTCTTATGAAACATTAGATGTGCTAGCTCCCACTTGGATGCCATATTTGCCATATCTTGGCTGGTACATACTTGAGCACTATCCTCTTAAGCTGACCAACTCCAGAGACAAATCAGTGCTGACATACTAACTTACAAGCCACATTTGGACTCACACCCGGGCCGTTATACAGGTAGTGCTTGGGGGCATCCGAAGTGACTATGGGCCGGAAGGTCGGAAGGTGTCTGCAGATCTTGTCCTCATGAGTTGTGGACCATATGGAAAGCATTGCACTACACTAAGTAAAATATACCGCCAGTCCTAAATATAAAGTGCCTCCAGATAGATTAGGAAGCGATGCCAACAGTGGGTATCCTGCAAGTGATTATGCGACATGCAAAACATCTCTAACGGGGAAGTGAACCGGCCAACAGCCCAGGAGTTCTTTCTGACAAAAAAAATAGGTATTAGAGTGCTAGGACCAAACCCTTCCATTAAGGATTCCTTAGCTAGGCCAACATTCCAGGTCTTGGGTGGAGTGGGGAGGGGGGGGGCTTTACAGTAACTTAGGAGGCACAAATCGGGAAGGTAATAGATAACATTGGAGACCATGATACTCCTAGTACTTGTATATCTCGGCGCTACATAACATATTCTACAACTACTATAGTAAGAGCACTATAACCTCTCTATACCATTTAAGCTAAGCAGAAAGGGGGAGGGGGAAAAACTACCTTGAGCCATACTATGATCTCAAGGATGTACAGGATTTCATTGGTCCGGGGAGAATAACGAATGATTAAGCATGATCTACCCTATATATGATACCCGAAAGATTCCCACCCCACGGTTGCACTCACAGAAGGCTCACATCATTTAAACACTTCACTTCCCCAATCCCGCATGAAACAGAAATTATTTACTCTCCTTCCTCCATCCAATTAACCGTTCATAAAAAAAAAACTGGTTGTGAAGTAGGAATTGAACTCCTGACTGGGTTACCCGAAGGCTAGTTGGTTCTTGACGGCTTAGCTGCTGCGCTAGTTAGGTTCCTCACGCAATATTACAAGTACGAATAGGTACTTATCTTGCCATAGGCAGGGTTCCATTCCCTTTCTTCCATTGAGGCTTTGAGGATGATATTTTACGTTAGTGTTTGTTGATTATATCGTAGGAAAGCATACGCACATTCTCGAGAGAAGAGAAATTATAGATATCGATCGACCGCTATTGGTGACGATGAGATCTCCTTGTGCTCGGGGGAGTAGCCGCTGCAGAATATCAATGATAGGAAATGGTAAGTTTTGCGATGAGTAAGCCAGGATTTTGAGGGGGCACAGCGCATTCTTGGGTGTATGATTTAATGGAGGAGTACAGTACTATGCCACTCATGACATAATGTAATCCGGTCAAGGGAATTTGGGCTCTACCTTCAGCCCTGGCGGTAGGGGTGATATCATTGTCATGAACATTCGCTTGCGCATACAACTATAAGGTGCGGACGGCTCAAGTTTTAGCTATGACAGGATACAGCACCCGTCTAGCACTACTCCTAAATTCTAGGACAATCAACCTGGAATCCATCTGCCTTTTGAAGCACATTTCCAAAGCCGCGGCAATACCCTGTGAGAATCTAGACACTGGGCAGAGGCTCTAAGCCCATTATTGGTCGATTTAGCCAACCATATGCAATTATTACCTTCACCCTAAGGGCCTGCTCCTTCTTAAAGCTCTCTAATCGGTATCGACCGATCTCTGGTAAGAATTTATTAAAGTCCGCATGACGTTAGCAAGAGGTTTAAGCAAGGTATCAACACTAACGCACACAGTCCTTAGACCGCCTAGAGTGCAACCGCCTACGTGCGCATCATATCAGAGGCGCTCCAATGTTATCGCAGTGCGGCACTGCCAGTGAAGAGGCACTGTATCGGGACTTCAAGTTCCCTTGGGTAATGACACAGGTCTGAATGACATTGACGGAAGCCTAAGGAAGGAAGGACAACATCAAAGCACACAGGGACCCTAGAAGAAGGCTCAGAGAGCAGCAGCTATTTGCGTACGTACCCTGCCAAAACAGGTAAACTACTGCTAGTAGTATGCCGGGGAAGAAGTGGCAATAATCGTTGTAGATAAAAGTTGGATAGTGCTATTCATGCAGAAAAGAGGAAAAAACACGCGGGGACAGCGCTCTTATACAAAAATCGCGTGAATCCTAGTCTAGAAGGCATTAGGCGCGAAATGGTGGGGAAAATGGGCACGGCAAAAACGACCTGGTTTTAACGTTAGGTATGTCTCCGCGAAATCCCAAAGCGATCACCGCAAATCACTCGATATGAATCCTGTGTGACTGTTGTGGAAATATTGAATGGAATGATAGTACGAGATAATGAAGAAGTGATTGATTGCTTGAGGGAAGAACTAAGCACTGTTAACCATCTCAAAGAGAAGGGCGAGCAGCCCTGACTATCTACCATTGGGGAGCGAGACAAATAGGTCGAGCGAACAATAACAATAACAATAAAAGAAGAATGAGGGAAATGCAAGGAGGTATCTTCAATAGTGCCGGAGGTGTAGAGGTATGATAAGGTTTGATGCAAGGAGAAAAAGCCAATAGTGTGAGTGACACCATAGTAGTGCCAGAAGTATGTTTCAACAGTGACAATTGGTGTGAATCTCGGTGCTGGATTCTAGAGCAAAAAAAAAACTTTACTTCGAAGGCCGCTAGCGGAGGCCTGGGGAATGGAGGTAGGGTCTAGGACTGTGGAGAGGTTGCGGGGGCTCAATGCAAAGAAGCCATAGCGGAGCATCCTTCCCCCCCCTTTCTCCTCCCCCCCCTTTCTCCTTCCCCCCTTTGCCAGACGTTTCAATAACGTGAGTTCTATCCACTCCTCCTAATCCGCTCGTGGTGCCCGACGCGAAATTCCTACACAACGCCCTGAACAAGGCTACCGCAACCCACGAACTTCGCATTGTAGTCCTCTCTCACTGCACACTGATCAAGGTGCGGCCGCCCGACTATCTTCGGCAGTACAGCTATGACCCTTAACAGCAGTGAAATCTTGTCTTTTCTCACGGCCCAATCTTCCAGTTTCTATGACCGATATTCAGGATGTGAATATTGCTTTCTTTTTCCCTTGAGGATGTGATTTATATGCTCTTATACCTCAACCGGTGTTTCAGAATACTATAAAACGCCGTTGTTACCAACCTCAATCTAAAACAAAATCTAAACCCACCTCTCAGCAGCATAAGTATTCGCTCCCAGGGGAATATCGTGGAAAGAAACCTAACGGGGGCAAGATTAAGAGCCTGTTTGGTTCACCCTTTTTTTTCCGAGATGTTCATAGTGTTTGGCTTAGTATGATAGTATCATAAAGTGACTAATCAAAAGTCTTGGTGATTCCCCCATTTCACACCAAAAATGGGCGAAAGCTCCACTTTTAAATTATTGATATCTCACCAGAAACTAGATCTCCTTTCACCAAACTTCTGATTTAAAGTCTCTTCATCTGTGTAATATCCCATAATTAATTTCAAGTATACTCATCACCAACTGAAGGTCCTACTGGCTTGGAAAGTTCTACCATTTCTTGAAAGTCATTATTTTCGCTAATTTACTAAGATAATTTCCCCAGCAACCACTCACCAACAATGTTCCCATCTTTGATGAGGTGTACAATAAGAAGGAAGTGTCAGGAGACTCTGTAAATAATAGAGGATAATCTTGAGATATATATATAACTACTTAGGTGGTTT
>Ga0307509_10002977_pt1 | contig 26535 bp, 17 predicted proteins | sample 10_EM_MG_FD_202245 | JGI IMG/M metagenome (GOLD analysis project Ga0307509, IMG submission 202245) | Populus trichocarpa ectomycorrhiza microbial communities from riparian zone in the Pacific Northwest, United States - 10_EM | ecosystem: Host-associated > Plants > Roots > Unclassified | place... | reverse complement strand
GTATCCGTAAGATATTATTGACGTGTGTGAGTGTGGGTATGCCTGATTGCTCAGACTACCTCATCCGACAATACCATTCACTTCTGCGACTTTCATCGCGAGAGCGTGGAGTATAGAATGTGTTGCCCAACCATTGTCTGTAAAAACGTCCCGTTACTTAGTGACCACTTTCGCGACTCTTGTCTTTAGTGCTCAGTAACATTATGCGACGTCGACCGATTTGGCTCGAACCACTTGCATAAGCTCGCCAAAGGTCTTTCCTCATATATCCTGCGAACGGGATCCGGTCGGACGGACGGCCGCGACGTATACGGGGTTACGAGGAGGGCTCCAATGACCATGTCTTTGGTGAGGGGACGCAACTACGGCGGTGTCTGCCCATATAGCGCCGTCCCAACGCTGGTTCGGGAGGGCGGTGTTGGCTTGTCCTTTTGAACTCAGAATCCTAAGGTAGGGTAACTATAGGTCTTTATTCACTAATGGAAGGCTAAGCCTTCCGGTATGCCTAACATCAGGTGGGATCACAGGACATGCAGGGCAAGGTGCACTGCCCGGTAATGAACGTGGTTACAGGATATCTGATTACTATCGCTCTGGGAGAACTCTTTTATTTAAACTCATCTCCTGGCTAGCAGGAGAATGGCAGACTTCAACAGACTTATGTTTTAAGAATATACTTGGTTGAACGGTGATCTCATAGTTCCACTTGCCCTTAAACTATTATCTCTCTATCTCCTGGGCTCTTGGAGCCTCCCTTAGACCTAGCGCTTGCCGGTCAACCGCTAGCCCTCTATTGTACCTTTTTCGTTAGACAGGAGTACACCTGTTACACCCCAGGGCTAACCCATGCTTTTTACAAACCCCACCCGACTCACCCCTTAGCGTCACCCTTAATCTCTAATGGTTTACAGTCTGGATTATGTGAATTTCTATTATCTTTATATTAAGAATATTGGAGCTCAAAAGCTGGGACACGATACTGTATATTGATCAAAGGGAAGCATATAGAAATGACCTGTGCGTAATATACAAATGACGACAAAATAACCTGGAATTAAGATATAATAGTAAGAATACTCTTTCGAAAAAGAAACAAAAAAAACATTACTGATCTCGCCGTACGCCAGCCAAAACACAACCATTCCAAACATCAACCGTGCAATATATCCCTATCTATACACCCCTGCTCTAAAACAATCTCTGCCGAAATCATCATGAATGAAATGTAGTCTTGTCCTATAAACCCGTGAAGATCTGGATCCCTGCAACGGTAGTGTTTCGACCTGGACAAGAAGTCTACCGTCTCTTGGCGAAGGAGAACGTTGGCTGATATGTGGTTTGCACCCCATTGAAGAAATTCCAGGGCTAGCTGTTTCACACTTTAATTTACATCCTTCCTGGCATAGAACCCCCAGTAACATGAGGCGTAATGGAGAAATATCACTGACGATGGGATACTACAGAGAGTCGTTGAATGTTCACAGACGGACTGAAGGTTTTCATTCCGTAAAAACTTGAATGATTGAACCGTGTGCTATGAAGTCGGAAATTCCCTTCTCTGGAATGAGGGCAAAAAACACAGCCCCCTCCCCCCTTCTGAGACAGAATAAAAAACAAAAATTTCTTGACCTTACTTAGAGAGGAAAGTCCAACGACATAGCACACGGTTCAATTATTCAAGTTTTTACGGTAGGTGAGGCATATTTCGGCCAATATCGAGTGAGATGTGATGAAGAGGTCGGGGATGCCGCACGGCATCCTTGAAAGGTGAAATGCACGAGACGGATTACCGATGATTGGTCATCAATAGTGAGAAGCCCTAATGTGCTCAGGGAGGTCCGTATCGATGAGACATGGTGAGCATTGGGATCCGCGGTTCCGACTTCGAGCGACAATTCTTTAGTAAGCTATGCCGCTTTTAATGGACACTCAGAGCTTAAAATCCACATTAAAACTTCCATTTCCAGATCCACTGAATTCCCTCCCTCCTCTCGTACGCGACCTAGTATTGTTCTATATGTACCATCTAAACCTAAACCATCAGTTATGTTGTGGAGGGTTTGTCTTCACTGATAGATTGTCGCATCTTCTAGAATTGAGTCCATAATTAGAAAAACAAGAAGAGATCTAGATACCAATGTTGGCTAATAAGCATTGATTCACTAGGGGCGGGTTTTGAATACACTCCTGAGATCGTATCGGGAATAATCCTGAGAATACCAGCCTCAAGCTCCGATCCATTGCAGCTGACTCCGGGTCTTTTTTCAACACATTAGAAACATATGCGGAAACATCCCGCTCAGTAGACTTTGCCCAGGACACATAAGGATATTTGGGGAGATATTTCTTCACTTCCTAGTGAATGTGTAGTCTTCCGGTAGTGAATGATGGAAGGATTAGGCACTCCCAAACAATGTCCTGTAACGACTCCGGAAGGTCATGCCGATGTTTTGTAGGAACTCGTCGAGAACATCAATAGAGATAAATCCCCGTCGCAATGCCATGACATACTTCATTAGCATCCCTTGGATTTCTGGGAGTCAGAGTATCCAGCCGTCAACCTTTCTTTTTGTTCAGTCAAAGGCCTCATTTATCGCTTCCGGAATTGGTTCCACCCCCGCGGCAAGTTGCTTTAGGAGAGCTGCTAACACGCCGGTTGTGGATTGCTTCTTTTGTTCATGGAATTCGCAGTTGATGCATGCCACAACTACATTGTCGCCATCGACGCATCGCCAAGCGTATCTATTAGAAGGGAGATTTTGTTTCAGTAGTTAAGTTAATTTGACGCGCTACCTGTATTTCAAGAGGGCCACTGCTACACACCTCAGATACCACTTCCCCACACCCGGATCACCAGAACAAAATAAGACTTGCTTCACAGCCTTGTCCTCGCCCGATTGCTATTTTCAACCTCGCTCGTCCCATGAAGCCAATCGCCTACTCTATCCATCCGGCGCTCACGCACACCCTGATATCCTTCTAGAGGTGACATGGGAGAAATCATACCAGGATCAGGAGCTTCTCTTCCGATACCGATATAACGTAGTTATTCCCTGCATTCTTGTAACCGTCCTTCACGTTGCCAACGATTCGGTTTATGGTAATAGCCAGATTTTGGTAGGTTGCAGAGCCCGTCTCATCTTTCGCTGCGCCTGCCGCATGCAATGGCACTGTCCGCACCGCGCGGCGGCCAGAACAGGTCGTAATGAGAAGGAGACAAGACTTTTGGGGGGGCTGGTTTAGCGAAAGGTAGGAGAAGATAAAAAGTCGAGGTCCCGCCAGTGCTGCACTTGTCTGCCCAGGTCTGTGGGTTGAAACGGTCTTTCTCTTGCTGCCTTACTGGAAAGGAAAAACAAGCAAGGCTGAGGCTGAGAGCCTGTGTATGTGTTGAAAATTCACGAAGATTCCATACCAGGGAGTTAGTCGGAACGCTGATGGGACATGGCTGAGAATAATTGAGTTTGATAGTAGTTGCACGATTGGGTAGTTTGGTATCAGAAGAGTGATGGTATGTTTGGTTGTGACGTTAGCTAAAAGGCCTAAGGTTTGGGATGTTTTAGGATTAGGCACTAGTGAAGTTAGGAGGTTAGGGATTAAGGTTTACTGGGAGTTGGAACGTGCCAGTGTCGCACTATGATGGTTAGAAGCAGGCCGAAGTGTTGGGACTGTGAAGGATCACAGAGGATGGGAGAAACAGTGTAAGAGGACGAAACACAAGGATGGAATCAGGGAATAGAAGTTTCGGGAAACTTCTGAGGAGATGGGTGGATGGAGCGAAGATAGGAGAAAATGGTGGAGGGTGTTGCGGACGAGATCTTTCTGTAAAGACAAGTTTGTGTATATGTAGGACACATTCGGAGTCGTAGAAAGAATAAGAATCCTAATACACTCTCTACCAAACATAGCCTTATTTTGATGGTATGACACGCTACCCGAATGCACAATACACGCGCTTTGTCCCCAAGGGGGGAAACGTAAGCTCAAATGAGAGCCGGATGTTTTCCCAGCGTGTATTTTAACTTATGATAACTTAGGCGACTGTCGACTGCACTCCGCAAAGCTAATCAGTAGACTAAAAATGTTACTGGTAAAGGCATTCCACCCGTATTCCAAACACACTCGAGTAACGATCGCCTGGCATAGCAAGCAATCCTCGCAAATACTAAATACTATGTAAATCTGAATTGAGGTTAAGCCAATAATATTGCCTAAACCTGCAGATAGCTCGCGATTCTGGGGGCTTGCAAAGGGTACCGGATGGTGTGGAATACGTTATGAAAGCTTTCCGAGCAGAGAAACACTGCTATGTGTAAAACCTTTTTGTGTGCAAGAATGATAGATCTGCGGAAAACTTGGCACTCGGAAAACGCTTTCTCAAAAAGCAAATCGATTGAGCTATTCTTCCACAAAAAAAGTGTAGAATGTTTTCCTTCCATCTCACTAGAGTAGTAAGCTGTGCAATTTGCCCCCCCCCCTCCTAAGAGTCCTGGCAAGGATTTAGTTTTTGCAGATGAAAGATACATGGGGACAAACCTTACTCAGTCCACTCTCCCCCCAGCACTTTACAAACTTTGAGTATAATCCTGAAATAAATATGTCTAACTGACTAGAGGTGATTGGGAGCTTTTCAGGGGATCATGTGGAAGATAATGGTTGTAGAGGAAATAATTTACGGTGAGGATTTTACACAGTGGAATGAAACCTCTTAAGTGGAGATGAGGATCATGATTAAGTGTGTCTATTAAACTGGGATTTCTAATAGATCGGAAAAACAGCTGAACCCGAGGTCATTCCTGTTGTCTGTTTCAATGATCGATCCCGCGCCCGAGCAAAATATGGGTGACTAAAACTACCTGCCGAATGATACAACTGATACAACGTGAAACCCCAAACTCTGATTGCGGGCAGTTTTCACAGGACTAATACTGAGCATGACGGTTGAGTAGGTCTTTGAAGACCACCTGCACCGGCATCCGTTGGCGCGCCATATTTATAGTTAACTCTCATAGCCTGTAATAATATTCCACTTACCTATTAATGGTAATTGGTCTCCAGTCACTTCGCAGGATTTTCTTATTTTTGGAACAGGGAGTTTGAGCCAACCGTTGATTTGTGGTGCGATCTGTATGGGTTGTGGCTACAGATTTGTTGTGCTCACTAACTTTAGAGTTCAAATGTCATAACACATACTCTATACCGACTAAAAGGGAAACCATACAGGTATCCTTCAAGTAATATACAAATGGGGCTTCAAAACACAATAAATGTAACTTATAATAAGCTGAAACCTCCACCTAAATGAGGTGGCGCTAAGGATTGGCTGCTTGAGGCAGTCTGTTATTAGCAAGGCTTCGTGGAGAAGATGCTGGTGTCAGAAATAATCCTTTAGTTGTGTGCTGGTAATTTTCGCATTTTCATTCTTGATTTTGTGCCTGGAACAGGTGTAGAAATCTAGGCATTTACAACTCTATATGCTAAAAATGCTAACCGGACTCAAAATTTCCAATATTACCGCTCTCTTTAGTGCAAGGAGGTGTCCTATCTCACACTGCTATACTCGGATAGAGAGGAGAGTTGCTGTCTCAAAGAAATTTTAACGGGGCGGTGAAGGAAGAGTGCCCCGGTGATGAAGCCCAAAGCTAGCAATAAAGCGGGAATGAACAAAAGTGGAATTACGATAGGACCTAAGCGCAGCGGAATGTGGAAGAACAGTGGTCTAGTATCCCTCGCTACTCTCTCCACTAGCTAAGGATAGGCAAGGAGATATATCTTTCCGTCTAACTACTCACATTGCAACACTGCCAAAACTCAACAAACTCTCAAGAAACACGCTCAGCTGACAAATCCAGAATCCTATGGATCTCAAACAATCTAGAACGTTCCTGATATTCCATGATCCTCCGCGATCCTTAGAGCCAATGCCCTGCCGATATACTAACTCCCCCGTGTCTATAGACGATGGGTATGACAGAAACATCATAGGACTAAATATCGGATATCGAGTAAGTTACCTGATCAAGATAGGTATCATACCCAACAGTATGCTCCCGGTCTGGAATAGAATTAACCCAAATGAAAACGGAAAGCCGGAAGAAAAAAAAGGGCGGAAGGGAGAAAAGCACCATCAAACGGAGAAATCCGCAGCCACCTACTCCAACCGACATGCCCCGACAGAAGGTGAAACACAAGACAAGACAAGGAAATAGTGAAGAAAAGGGAAGCTATACAGGGAATGAACTGCTACTGGTGGAACATTTCTTCTAAATTAGCGTGTACTCTACTCCCCTTGTAGTAGCAACAATGGTAGTTGAGGTTTTGGCCAAGTGCCAGGGAACCTTCAACGGAGATGATAGGTATTCTTGAAGATGCTAGGATGAAGGGAAACATTTACGCATGGGGCGACCCCAGAGTGGCTGTGAGACTCTAGAACGTTTCCCTGGCCCCGAAGGCTTTAAGATAGTGGACTCATGGGAAGTATCGAGCAGGGGTGGTGATGAGGGGTGTGCTTCGCACTGATTTGATGGGGGCTCATTTGAGTGGGCGAAAGGAATAACGTTGGTGATCCCGTGTGTTGCGTTGGAAATAAGGTTCCCCTGCTGCGATACCGAAGTTAACCCAACTTCCTCTTAAGTACTCTGAGCAGGAACGGAGGGCTGCCCCGCTACGCCGCTATTCCCTAACCTTTCGCCACTGGAAGGCCAGGGTTTTGATAACCACCCCACCATACCCAAATAGTTAGACCTGGTAGCCTACGGCAATGGTGTCAGGCGATCCAGGTCCGGCGAATCAGAATCGACATCCCTTTGCTCCAATAGTTGCCTCATAATGCTCTCGTATCCATACTCGGCAGCAAGCGATAGAGGTGTTTGGCCATTCTGGTCTGGCAGATTGCAATCGACATCCCTGCGCTCCAAGAGTAGCTTCACAATTATCTTGTATCCATGCTCGACAGCATATGATAGAGGTGTCCTGCCGCCTTCATTCGACGCATTGGTATCAACATCCCCTCGCTGCAAGAGTAGCTTCACAACGCCCTCACATCCACATTCGGCCGCAAATGATAGTGGTGTCCGGCAATCCAAGTCCGATAAATTAGGGTCGGTATCCCCCCGCTGCAGCAGGATCTTCACTATGCCCTCGTGTCTAGATTTGGCGGCGAGTGATAGTGCTGTCTGGCCATGACAGTCCAACAGGTTGGTGTCCACATCCCCTCGATTTAGGAGTAGCTTTACAATGCCCTCGTGTCCAGATTCGGCCGCATACGATAGTGGTGTCCGGAAATTCTTATCTGATGCATTGGGGTTGACGCCCTCTCGCTCCAAAAGGAGTTTGGCAATACCAACACATCCAGATTCAGCAACAAATGATAGTGGTCTCCTGCCATATGCATCCGACCGATCAGGATTGACATCGTCTTGCTCAAGGAGTAGCTTCACAATGCCCTCATGTCCAAACCCGATAGCATAAGATAGAGGGGTCAGGAGGTTATTATCGGGAGAATCGGGTTTGACACCCTCTCTCTCTAAAAGGAGTTTTACAATGCCCACACATCCAGACGCGGCAGCATACGATAGTGGTGTCCGGCGATTCCCATCTGACGAATCAGGGTGGACCCCCTCTCGCTCTAAAAGAAGTTTCACAATGCCAATATATCCAGATTCAGCAGCAAATGATAGTGGTCCCCGGTCATATGTATCCAACCGATCAGGATTGACATCATCTCGCTCAAGGAGTGTCTTCACCACGCCGTCATGCCCGGACCTGGCAGCATAGGATAGTGGTGTCCGGCAACTTCTATCTAACGAATCGGGGTCGACGCCCTCTCGCTCTAACAGGTGTTCCACAATACCAACATATCCAGATTCGGCAGCAAATGATAGTGGTGTCCGGTCATATGTATCAGACCGATCGGGATTGACATCCCTTCGCTCAAGGAGTATCTTCACCACACCTTCATGTCCAGACCCGGCAGCATATGATAGCGCTGTCCTGCTGTTCTTATCAGACAAATCGGGGTTGACAGCCGATCGCCCCAGGAGTAGCTCCACAAGGTCCTCACGTCCAAATTCTGCTGCATACGATAGTGGTGTCCGGCGATTCTTATCTGACGAATCCGGGTTGGAGCACTCTCGCTCCAAAAGGAGTTTCACAACACTAACCGATCCAGATTCAACGGCAAATGATAGTGGCGTCCGGCCATATGCATCCAACAGGTTGGGATTGACATCCTCTCGCTCAAGAAGTAGTTTCACAACCCCGTCATGTCCAGATCCAGCAGCATACGATAGTGGTGTCCGGCCGCCCCAATCCAAAGAATCGGGACTGATATCCCATCGCCCCAGGGCTCTATTCACAAAGTCCTCATGTTCAGATCTGGCAGCAAACGATGATAGTTTCCGGGCAAGAATATGCGAAAAATCGGGATTGACATCGTCTCGCTCAAGGAGAATCTTCACCACACCCTCATGTCCAGACCCGGCAGCATAAGATAGTGGTGTCCGGCGGTTCTCGTCCGACGAATCGGGATTGACACTCCCTCGTTGAAGGAGTATTTTCACCACACCCTCACATCCAAATCTGGCAGCATGTGATAGTGGCGTCCGATGACTCTTATCCGAGGAATCGGGATCGACATCCCCTCGGCCCAGTAATTTCTGCACAATTCGGTTATGCCCGGACTTCGCAGCATGTGCAAGTGGTGTTAGGCCCTGCTGGTCCGATAATGTGGGATTGACACCATCCTGCGCAAGAAGCAGCTCTACAAGCTCGCAATTTCCGTATTTAGCAGCCCAAATTAGTGGTGTTGCTCCACTAGAATCGCGCCCGTTCAAGTCCCATTTTGTCATATCTAACATGTCTATCCCGATTTCCGTAATCCCCATGTATGCTATGCAATGCAGTCCAGTGAATCCACAAAGATCAGGATGACTACCAAGGCTACGATCCCACCAAGACATAAAATCGACACTCTCCTCATGCAAGAGAATATTAGCGGATATGTGGCTCGCATCTCGCCTAAGAACTTGTGAAGCAAGATATTTTACGCCTTCCGTGACCTCTTTCCTAGCATGGAATCCCCAGGAACATGAGGCATAATGGAGAAACGGCATTTCCGATGGGATATAATGCAGGGTGGTTGAAAGCTCGCAGACTGACTGAAAGTTCAAATAAGTGAGGCATATTTCGGCCATCATCGAGTGAGGTGTAATGAACAAGTCGGGATGTGCTGCAAGATACTCCTGAAGAGTGAAATGCACTAGTCGGACTGTCGATGCGGGCTCATCAATTCTGACAAGTCCTAGTGTGCAACTCATCAAGGTCTGTTTTGCCGGAACATTAGAGATGTCAAGGTCTGTGGTACCTACTTCCACCCCCAATGCGTGGCGGAGCTCTTCAACCTTTAATGGCCGTTCAGAACATGAAAGCCACATCAGCACCCCCATCCCTAGTTTCTCCCTATCTCTACCCTGCTCTCTTATGCGACTCAATGTTGCCTTATATCCATCATCTAAACCAAAGCCGTTGGTCATTTGGAGAAGGGTTGTTCTTCTGTGACGTTTTGTCGGGCCTGCCAGAACTGCATCCATAACTAGGGAAACGAGAAGAAATCTAGATATCAGTGTTAGCTAGTAACCTTGAATTCACCACATATGAGCTTTACATACGCATCAGAGATCTTGTCCGGGATAATTCTAAGAATATCAGTCTCCAATTCCTTATCCATTGCGCACGGATCAGGGTCCTTTTTCAATCTCATGGCAAGATATGCTTCAATATCCTCCTTAGTGGGCTGTACAGAGGGTATATCGGGATGTCCGGGGAAATATTTCTTGGCTTCCTCTCTAATGTGGGGCCTCCCAGTAATGAATAGCCGAAGGTTCGAACACTCCTCGATAATGTGCTGCAAACAGTTCCAAAGATCAGGTCGATGTTTTGCGGGAAACTCATCTAAGGCATCAATGCAGATAAATCCCCGCCGCAAAGACGAGATAGACTTGATGAGCATCGTACAGATTTCAGGTAGACGGAGTGCCCGACCGTCCACCTCGCTCTTCGCCCGGTCAAAGGCCCTCTTTATCTCTCCCGGGATTGGTTCCACCCCTGCGACAAGTTGCCTCAACAGAGATGCTAACAGGCCAGCCGCCGATTGTTCTTTATACTCAAGGAAGTCGCAGTATGCACAGGCAACGACCACACGGTCCCGGTCCCTATCAGGCGCGTCGCACAGTATATCAATTACAAGAGAGCTTTCATTTCCGCGTTCAAGTTAGTACCACAAGGTGCGAGTATTTGAACGGAGCTACTGCTACACACCTCAGACATGTCTTCCCCACTCCTGGATCTCCCGAACAGAACAACAGCGGATGGACGGCCTGATCTTCGCTCGTATGCCATTTCTTAAATTCGTTCGTTCGGAGATACCAATCACCTACTCCATCCACGCGGCCCTCACGCACAGCCTGATGCCTTGCCCGAGGTGTCAACGGGGATATCCAGTCCAAAATTTGCCGCATTTCATCCAACACAGATATCTCGCAGTTATTCCACACATTCTGATAGCTGTCCGTCACATTACCAATATTACTATTGATAGTAACGGGGGGGATTTGGGATGCTGCGGAACCCATCTTGCCTCGGCTGTGTCTCCTCTTGTCGATAGTAGCGGTAGTGCTAGTGGTGCTGTTTACGGATCGCAGGAAATGAAACAACTTTTGTGAGGTTTTGAGGGAAGGTGGAGAGTGCTAAAAGACAAGGTTTTCCGAGCACTGCTCTCCGGGTGTCTTCGGGCAGCAGATTGAAGTTGCTTTTTCTGGCTCAGTTGTCCCTCCCTCAAACAAGCCCAGCTGGAGGCGGCAACTTGAGTGCTCTACAAAGGTGCAGAGAGCGCACAAAAGTTCCTCTCATCTGTTATCTGGTTGGTTGAGTAGCAACAATCCAGCAACTATGATACTATTCCTACTTGCACGGCATGTAAGCAGGATAGTGCACCAATTTTCAATGAAGGAAAAAGTCTGTTCAAGTCTTAGTGCAGGTGCTGTTCTCTGAGTCGTTGAGAATGTCCTGGACCGGGGAGTTAATTAGGGGAACTCCCTCACTAGGCGGAAAATGTCCGCACAACTTGGAGCAGGGAACCCCCTCACCCCTACCTTAATTCCTAGTAATCAACAACCGTATCTTAATTCCTCCAAGATACATTATCCCCAGTCGTTTAGCATGGCAGTCCCGAATGACTGAATTAAAAAAAACTCCAGCGCTATGACTACCAGCTGAATGCCTAAAGGCAGATCTCATCAGTCCCCAAAATTCATCAATGCCAGCTTGTGCTTTTACACCACAAGTACCGTATTATCTCCTATTATCCGGTTTTCCGCCAAGACCGGGCGTCAGTTAAGGTTGGACGGTGCATGGAGTTAGAAATCGGTCTCTTCAATACGCCCACCAAATGGGGTGGCTGGGGAGGTGGTTATAGGTGTCTTCAACACTGCGGCTGAGTGTGTCGCAATCACTCATTTACAGGGGTTCAGGTGGTGATCAAACAGGATCCACACACTTAGCGTTGGATTGCTGGACACCTATAACCAGCCAGTGGTTGCCATGTTAATTTTGTGTATTGAAAGGCCTGATTTCTGACTCAATGCACCGTCCAACCTTAGGTGACGCTAGGTCTTGGCCAAAAACCGGATAATACAAGTGCCACCGAAAAAGTGAGTGCTCACATGCCCCCGTCACCGTTACAACGCCAGTCGTTGAAATTATTACTCGTCACACAAGATAAGATTTTAGTTTTTGACCAATTACCCACAGATCCACCACGATGTCCAAGGCTTCAAAGTGACCTTTGCATGTTGCGACTAGTGAACCCCAGGACAACACCCAACAGATGGAGGCCATAATCAAGGGGGTTTTGGCGGATAACAACAGACTACGGAAGGAGCTCAAGCACGCGAGGCTTGAGTTAGTGAAGATGAAGGAGGAGAGAGAGTTTGGACGGGGTCTGTTGAGCCCAAGGTCGCGATCACAAGATGAAGAGGCTTGCCCAAGGGGCAAGTCTGCGATTGGAAGTGGGACCCGAGTCGGGAGTTTGGGGGGCATGATGGCCCAGGAGGTGGAGGGAGGAAAGAGGAGGAAGGTGGAGGTGGGAGGGCCCGTAGGCCCTGAAAAGAGAAGGGAATTGAGGTTGCCAGCAGCGGTGAAGGTGGGTGGTGTGAGGTGGGAGACGGGGATTGGTGGAGTTCAGGCCGGGCTGATGGAGGCTGGGGTAGAGTTTCGTGAGGGCACTAAATGGTTGGTTCCCGAGGGTGAGCTGGAGAAGAGAAAGGAGAGAGGCTCATTGTCGTGCACTGTGGTGGTCAGGATAAGAGGTGGGGATGTGGCTGGACAGTTGTGCCGCACTGGCCTTTGGGTTGGTGGGGTGTGGTGCTCAGTTAGGAGGTTTGTGGCGGTTGCCCCGGTGAGGAAAGGTCCGGCTTGGAGGAAAGCAGTAGATGAGGTGAAAGAGGCGGTGGCTGGTGGAGGAGAGAGTGTGGCATCGTTGATGAAGGACGTCAGGGGTGAGGTGAGGAGGTTGACAGGGGGGGTAGGAGTGGCACCTCTGGAGAAGAATGCGGGAGATGGGTTTACGGGTTTGAAGAAGGAAGTTGGGGAAATTGGGAAGATGGTGAATGTGGTTGTTGCTGGGCTTAAGGCCATTGGCAGTGATGTCAATGTTCTTGGGTTTATGATGGCGACTATGTTTAAGGAAAAAGAGGAGGAGGCAAGGAGGAAGGGGAAGGGGAAGGGGAAGAGAGTGGATTTTGGTGGTGGGAGTGGTTTGGGTTGGGGTTTCAAGTTTTGAGGATAGGGTCTGAGATTTTTCCACGCCGTAGTCGTTTTTTGACTTTGAAAATTTTCTTTTGTTTTTGTTGTTAGGAAGGGGGCGATGCCTGTAGCTTAGTTACTTGAAGAGAGCCATACGCTTTAGAGTAGCATGAGTGCCTGAAATGGAAAAAGTTTATAAAAAAAAAAAGAAAAAAAGTAAGTGCACACGCGGGGTTTTACACCAAAAACATCCAATTTCACCCACTTATTCCACCACCAATATCTGTATTAAAAATATGATAACTTCATAGAATGTTCAGAAAAGATCGAGGCTACTGGACTTCTATTGAAACCTCAAATGAATTTAAATTCCCTGGGGAGGAGTAGCACAGAGAAATAAAAGTTTCGAAAAATTTGCGCCAAGACCGTCAGTTTTGATGAGAAAACTGCGTCTTGGCGGAATTTGAACGTTCAACTGCATACTGCTCCTCACAAAATTTTATTTCATTTGAGATTTCAAACGAGGTTGGGTAGCCTATAGCTCTCCCCATCCTCCGTCTCCTCTACACACCCGGCGATTGAAATCTCAACACCACGAGATTATCACCACATTTCCCAACTCCACCCCCCTATATGAGTTCGCTCTAGGGGGTGGAGTGCATCTCCCCTCATCTTCTCCTGCCCTTAGGTTTATCCCTTTGGGCTTTCTTCACCTTGGGTTGATGGATTTCGTCTTCTTTTGATGATGTTTCCTCTTCCTACCCCGCTTTTGCTCTGCCTCACTTAGAGTATTTGCACGGTCGGCAACACTCTTCTCAACGCCCATGTTACAGACGGCTGGGTACACGGTTTGCAGTAAGAGAAAACACTTCAACAGGCTACGGTCGGTTTCTCTACTCTCTTTCTCTTTAAGAGGCTACCTAGTCAGGACACGAACGCGTTTTCCGATAGTTTCTACGGCACAGAGTTGGGTCTACCCCTCCTTTTTCTCCTCCTCACACGGTTCGGATCAGCTGGCACCCTACTGCTTCTTCACCTTCTTGGCTGGTACCCACAACTACCTGGCTGGTATCCATAACTACTTCTTCACCATTCGGACTTTGACCACGGTCCATCATGGCTTGCCTCTGGGAGGATGGTATTGCACTATCTCCTTCTTCTTTTTAGGGTATTGCCAAAACAGATAGCATCCGAGCCTCCCCAGGACTTCGATTATGCCGAGCCTGGCCCCTCCCGCGCTGAGTGTGCGGAATCTTTCAAGTGGTCTCCACTAAGTTTGCTTTTTGTTTTTCCTTTGTTCGGATGATCGTGGCATGGGTTTTCCTCACTCTTCCTGCTTGTTCTTTGATTTGATTCCATTCGTCTATCTTCTTAGCTAGTCAGGGGTTTCATTTTGGGGGGCGAGATGTGCGGTTGGTCCCACACCAGAGGGACTTGGGGGGTTGGCTTTTTCCCAGCCGTAGTTAGGGGTTTTTTTATGCCATAGCATAAGCTGCATGCAAGATTTTGTACCGTAAAACAATAATCATATGATTCAAAAAGAAATCAAAAATCAAAAAAAGCCTATAGCTCTCTCCATCCTCCGTCTCCTCTACACACCCAGCAATTGAAATCTCAACACCACGAGATTATCACCACTTTTCCAAACTCCACCCTCCATCATGAGTTCGCTCTAGGGGGTGGAGGCATACCTCCTCTACACTCCCCTTCCCTTAGGTTTATCCCTTTGGGCTTTCTTCACTCTGGGTTGATGGATTTCGTCTTCTTTTAATGATGTTTCCTCTCCCTACCCCGCTTTTGCTCTGCCTCGCTTAGAGCATCGGCACCGTCGGCAACGCTCTCCTCAGCGCCCATGTTACAGACAGCCGGGAATACGGTTTGCAGTAAGAGAAAACATTTCAACAGGCCACGGTCAATTTCTCTGTTCTCCCTTCTCTTTGAGAGGCTGCCTAGTCAGACACGACTGCGGTTACCAATAGTTTCTACGGCATAGAGTTGGGTCTACCCCTCCTTCTCCTCTTCTCCTCACGGTCGGATCGGCTGGCACCCTACTGCTTCTACACCCTGGGCCTCTGCTCCCTTCTGATCTCTGGGCTTGGGTGATTGTCATGGCTGCGTGCGTGGCTTTTGCTTGTGTTTAGGGTAGGGGTTTCATGCCTGCTGCCTCTGTTGCCTCCGGGTGACATGCACTCCCTTCCGGTCTCGTTTCCGGTGGGCCAATGGTCGCTACTTCGCCCTGCTACCCACTTCCATTTGTGTTGGTTTCGGTTACCGATCTTTCTCTTGGTGGTCTTGTCTGCCCTTGGGTCCGCGACGTAAGAGCCACATGTAAATTTACCTCTTTGTTTGTGATCATTGGCCTACGGCATTGTCCTGCTGGGTCCTTGGCCCCTCCCCTGCTGCAGCAGAATGGGGTTAGTCGTTGGGCTATGGGTGGGTTGCTTATGGGTTCGGCTGGGATTTTTCTTCCTTGAGTTTGTTGAGGTCTCTGTACTTTCCTTGCTTGTTCACTGTTGGGGTGGGGAGTTTTCTTATGGGCTGCACGTCTGTGGAGGTTTTTTGGTTCGTTGTATTCAGGCCTGTACGCTCTTCTGTAGTTTCTACCCATATTACCGGACGCTTTGGTGTCGGGCAGGTTCTGAGGGTTTTAGCACAAGGGATGCGGGATGGACTGTAGGTGCAGGTTTTCCTGTCTTAGAGCGATCTGCATACAGGAGTTTGTACGTTAAACAATACTAAAATGATACTAGAAAGAAAGAAAAAAAAAAAAAAAAAAAAAGCCTATAGCTCTCTTATCCTCCGTCTCCTCTACACACCTGGCGATTGAAATCTCAACACCACCAGATTATCACCACTGTTCCCAACTCCACCCCCCGCTATGGGTTCGCCCTAGAGGGTGAAGTGCATCTCCCCTCATCTTCTCCTGCCGTCAGGTTTATCCCTTTCGGCTTTCTTTGCTCTCGGTTGATGGATTTCGTCTTCTTTTGCAGATGTTTCCTCTTCCTACCCCTCTTTTGCTCTGCCTCGCTTACAGCATTTGTGTCAGGCATACCGGAAGGCTTAGCCTTCAATTAGTGAATAAAGACCTATAGTTACCCTACCGTAGGATTCTGAGTTCAAAAGGACAAGCCAACACCCCCCTCCCGCACCAGCGTTCGGACCGCTCTACACCAGCTGGTGCCGCGGTAGTTGCGTCCCCTCACCAAAGACATAGTCATTGGAACACTCCTTGTAACCCCGTATACATCGCGGCTGTCCGTCCAACCGGATCCCGTTCGCAGGATATATAATGGAGGACCCTTGGCAAGCTTATGCAAGTGGTTTGAGCCAAATCGGTAAATGTCGCATAAGGTTACCGAGCACTAAAGACGTGAGTCGCGAAGGTTGTCACTAGGTGACGGGACGCTTTTACGGACAATGGTTAAGCAACACATTCTATACTCCACGCTCTTGCGATGAAAGTCGCAGAAGTGAATAATGTTGTTAAATGAGGTAGTTTGAGAAATCAGGCATACCCGCACTCACACACGTCAGTAGTATTCTCTGATACTGATGGAACCATACGATAACGATATGACTATGGAGAGATAATGGCACAGGAGCAATTATCATGACCAGTGTATCTCATGCCTCGTAGCGGTTGTGTGCAGAATGCATCTGCAATGCTGAGAGGTTCAATAACAAAGCTGGCCCCTTTGTTGGTTCGATCATGGAGACCATTCTGCGTATGCAATGGTATCCAAGACTCCATGCCGACGAAGATGGATCGTAACCAATGAACTGATGTGTTGGAGCACCGTCAGGAAAATTCATGGTGTTCCGATTCCGAAGTCGAAGTGAGATAACAGAATTGTCAGGGTCAAATGGTGTTCGCACTTTTAGAATATGCTGGAGTTTGTTAGTAGGTACTTAGTTAGTATGAGAACTAGATGTATCCAGCAACCACCCAGACGCAGCATATAAATATTGAGGTGCCTTCCGAGCTATTTGAACATTATCACGCAACGGAGAATAGATCTTATCAATACCGGTTTTTACGCTAGAAAAATCTTTATCACTTTACCTACCTCTATTTGAAACATGGAGCCTTCCTAGACAATCTCCGTCTACGATTAAGATTATCGGCCTGAGTTATCTCGCAAGACTTTGAGATAGGCTCCCGCCTAACAATTTGGACTGTCGGCAACACTCTCCTCACCCCCCCATGTTACAGATGTCTGGGTACACGGTTTGCTGTAACAGAAAACCTTTCAAGAGGCTACGGTCAATTTCTCTACTCTCTTTATCATTAAGAGGCTGCCTAGTCAAGACACGAACGCGTTTCCGATAGTTTCTACGGCACAGAGTTTGGTCGACCCCTCTTTCTCCTCCTACTCCTACCCTCCGATCGGCTGGCACCCTACTGCTTCTGCACTTTTTTGGCTGGTACCCACAACTACCTGGCTGGTATCCACAACTACTTCTTCACCAGTTGGGCTATGACCACGGTCCATCACGGCTTGCCTCTGGGAGGATGGTATTGCACTATCTCCTTCTTCTTTTTGTGGGCTTTGCCAACACAGTTGGCCCCTTCCGGCCTCCCCAGGACTTCGATTATGCCGAGCCTGGCCCCCGCGCTGAGCGTGCGGAATTTTTAAGTGGTCTCCACTATGTTTGCTTTTTGTTTTTCCTTTGTTCGGATGATTGTGCCATGGGTTTTCCTGACTCTTCCTGCTTGTTCTTTGATATGATTCCTTTTGCTTATCTTCTTAGCCAGTCAAGGGTTTCTTGTTGGGAGCGAGATGTGCGGTTGGTTCCATACCCGAGGGACTTGGGGGGTTGTCTTTTTCCCAGGGGTAGTTGGGAGTTTTTTTATGCCATAGCGTAAGCTGCATGCCAGATTTTGTACCCTAAAACAATAATCATATGATTCAAAAAAAAAGCCTATAGCTCTCTGATCATTCTATGAAGTTATCTTATTTTTAATTCAGTTGTTGGTGGTGGAATAAGTGGGTGAAAATGGCCGTTTTTGGTGTAAAATCTCATGCGTGCACTCACATTTTTCTTTCTTTCTTTCTTTATAAACTTTTTCCATTTTGGGCACGCATGCTACTCTAAAGCGTATAACCCTAACTATACCTCGCCTACAGTCTTATAACTCTTTAGACCTTGCCAAATACTTCTCCTACCCCTTTCACCCCTTTCCCTCGATTCCCATTAATACCTATCCATGCACTCCATCATCACAAGAAGTATTACTTGCAATGGGTAATACCACTCCCAACGAAGGAACTCCATAAACAACATTAATATCACCTCTCTCCACTCCATTCACAATTTCCCCCAGTATATTCCTTCCTCCCCTCCTCCTATTTACCCCTATAACCATGCGTGCACTCACTTTTTCTGTGGCACTTGTACAAGTAGGAGATAATACGGTAACCGTAAAAACTCGTGAAATCCACTGTCACGAATATCCCTGTAAATCGCGACATCAGCCCAAGATAGGTTTAGTTGGCAAAGGTAACAAGATCCAACACAACCGAATGACCCAGGCTATACCGTGTCAGGAAAGCACTAATCCTTCTTAAGAGCTTTTGACTTATAATCTGCAGATTAGGGGCTGACGGAGATAGTGGATTTCACGAGTTTTTACGGTATTACAAGATAACCCAGTGCGGCTGGCACTCTTGCTTACAGCATCAATATCAAAAATTAATGACAGGTCACTTCACTCGTATGAATAGCTATGCATCCAGTGCATCCATGCTAGATGCGTGCGATAAAACTCAGGTAATCCACAATAGAAAATCTGGGGCAAAGTTTAAGTACCGGGGAGGGGGTTGGGCAATAAGCCGAGCAGCTGAGAGAAAGGGTATGGTGGGGGACATCATGCAAGGTAATCTAATACAACAAAGGCTCTCCCACCAAACGAAAAAGCTTCTGATAAGACCTCTTGAAACCCAGTAAAAGATCCTTGGCGACTACCAACCCGCTAGACCACTTTAGGTTTAGGCCCAAAGATACAAGTACACAAAATTGTAAATCAGGTTATGAGATTAGAGAGTTTCCGCAAGGGACACTTAGAAAACAAATTATTTTCTGCCAACCCAAAAGTCTTGGACAACCCAGGTGGGTCGCGGGGCCTGGGGAGAGCGTGAAATAGGACTTTTTCGACCTGAATAAATATCATTGATAGGGAATAATAAATCAGCAGCGACACGATGCTGTTGGGGAATTTACGTTTTTTCCGATATTGTCATGGCCCCAGGATGACACCCCCTTCACCCATAGATTGTGCTATCAATCCCTATCATGTCATCGCCAAATCCGCTCCCGCACCAAATTTGGATTCCCGGCGACGCCGGTCGCCTACGAGCCGTGTCAGAAATGATAGGGCTGGAAGCACTCAACAATTCATTATGCCTCCGCTGCCTTGCACTCACCTCTCTTCTCACAACCTATTCAAGGATCCCAGTGTTTTGATCATCACTTCTACGCCGGCCAGTCTGGTCCTACCCAGCTGGGCTATCTCAACATCCTATTTTGTGCGGGAACGTTCGGGGATGATGCAGTATTAGTCTGCTCGGACTCATGCGTAATTTCCTGATCACCGCGAACACAACTGCTACCGGTATTGTATACTCGAGTACAGACATAAAATCAGCCGGAGCCTCGTGGTTTTGCTGGTATGCAATCGCAGTTGTGTTCAGCATCTTTTAAAAAAAGAACATTAAGAGCACTCATCCGACCGGCGCCCGGCTGCTGGCTGCCAAGCCACCCACACCTTTTGCGCAAACTTATTCTTGCACCGAGGTTTTTTCCTACTAACCTCCGCCTACATCCCCACCCCCAAACTCCCCATTGTTCTTGAGCCCTCAGGTCAACCTTCTTGTCGCCCTTCACTGTACTGTACCACTACCAGCAAAACACATCTCGAATGGTGACAAACCACCTTCTTTATGTCTTGCGCGTCAACCGATTTACCACTAGTGCCCCATAGCAACGGGTGCCTCACAATTTTATGGGGTTTGGGATACGGCTGCTACTCGAGTAGCGCAAAAATGCTCCCTTGGATGGGGGAATGCGCTTAAACGTACCGTTGGTAGAGGCAGCAGATAATACCCGAAGACTCATTCCCGATCAAATGGCGCATGCACAAATTCGACTTTAAACAGATTAACGGATGGACGACAACCGACGAGACGCTAAGAGTTCACAAAACAACAATAGGGTCGCCAGCGCAAGACTATGGATTAGTGAGGAAGCTCGCTCATTCTCTTCTCTTCACTATCTCGCAACTAACAATAAGGACAGAAGTACATAAATCATAACGAAGTCGTCCTCCTATCTTTTAATCGATCACCACACAGATCCACTCAAGTCTTCACCTCTCCCCTCCCTTTTACATGCTCCCGTGCTGACTACGGAAAGACAATGATTCCCACTGTTGGCAGACGTGCGACTATTTCAATATCTCTTCCGGCTCCACCACCTTCCTTCAAAATGATGGATCAAGCACATTCCCGAAGCTTGAGCGCATCTCCGAGAACTCTGCGAACAATGAAACAATCCCATGAGCACACCAAGTTGCATCCCACAACTTCCAATATATCTCCAGATCCCTACCTGGGTCATTTATTCTATTTTCTTTTCCGGATTTCGGGGCCGGGATGGGTAGAGCTAAAATCACGAAGTGTCACTAATCATGTCGGTTGTGCCCCGTTCTTTCGCATCTTGTCCGGCCGCCCCCTGGGATCACCTACAGTCCCCCCGGGCCCCCCCCCCGCGCAGCCCCGGCCCCCCTAAAGAGGCCGCTTTCCCAAGCAAAGACTACTGTCGGGGGGTTTCGCAGAGGGGTCTCGGTTCTGGAGGCTATCCAGTCCCCTCCCTTGCCCTTTTGACACTCCCGCAGCCAGGCCCCGTGGGACCCCGGACCATTGGCGACATTTAATATATCAGCCATCAAGCCAGATTTCGGTGCTTTCTTTATGCTCAGGGATAGCAGTGCAATATTCCACAGCATTATACATTACAAATAGCTTGTATGATTGAGAAGATTGAGTGCGAATAACACCACAAGCATATAGCGACATAAAATGACCATATCGCTACGAACAGTGTGTGTGTACTGTACTGCTGGTTGCCTGGGCACTACCAAGTTTCGGCAGCCACCCGCCGTTTCCACCGGACTAACCTGTGCTATTTAAAACCCGGCCGGACTAGCCGCTTGGGATCACCCTGGTCACTAACAGGTTTGTTTTGTGGATTATGTGAATTTCTATTAACCATATATCGTGTATATTGGAGTTCAAAAGCTGGGGCACGATACTATATATTGATCAAGGGGGAAGGTGTGGAAATGGCGTGTGGGTAATATACGAATAGCGAGATAAAATGACATTGAGTTAAGCTATAATAGTAAGAATACTGTTCTGAAAAGGGAAATAATAAAGGGAGATTATTGATCTCGCCATACGCCAGCAAACACCCAGCCATTCCAAACATCAACAGGAAAATCTATCCCTCTCTATACACCCCTGCTCTAATACAAACCCTGCCGAAATCCTCATGTATGTAATGCAGTGTAGTCCTGTAAACCCGTGACGATCTGGGTTCCTACAACAGTAATGTTCTGACATTGATAAGAGGCCTACCGTCTCTTGGCGAAGGAGAACATTAGCTTATATGTAGTTTGCATCTCATTGATGAAATTCTGGTGCGCGCTGTTTCACACTTCAAGTTACACCCTTCCTGGCATGGAACCACCAGCAAAATGAGGCATAACGGAGAAACGGCATTGCCGATGGGATAGTACCGAGAGTCGTTGAAAGTTCACAGATGTACTGAAATTTTAAATGGGTGAGGCATATTTAGTCCGATATTGAGTGAGATGTGATGAAGATGAGATGTGGGGATGTGCGTCACGGCACTTTTGAAGGGTGAAGTGCACGAGATGAACTACCGATGATTGCTCATCGATCGTGAGAAGCCCTAATGTGCAACTCAACAGTGTCCGTATCGACGGGAAATGGTGAGCATTGAGATCCGTGGTTCCGACTTCAAACGCCCATGCATGGAAGAGCTCTGCCGCTTTGTAACGGCCGCTCGGAGTTTGAAATCCACATTAACGCTTCTATTCCTGGATTTACTCGATTCCCTTCCTGCTCTCTTATGCGATCCAGTATTGTTCTATATACATCATCTAAACAAAAGTCGTTGTTCATCTTGTGGAGCGTTTGTCTTCTCTGATGGATTGGCGCATCTTCCAAAATTGCATCCATAATTAGAGAAACAAGACAGCATCTAGATACCAATGTCAGCCAATAACCATGGATTCACTATGGGCGGGTTTTACATACGTCCCCGAGACCTGTTCGGAAATAATTCTGACGTTATCGGCCTTAAGCTCCGGATCCATTATATACTGACTCTGGGTCTGTTTTCAACCTCATAGAAACATATAAGCTATTGTTTCGCTTAGTAGGTTGAATCGAGGACAGATCGGGATATTCGGGGAAATATTTCCTCACTTCCTCGTGAATGTATGGCCTTCCGATAGCCAATAGTCGAAGGTTCGGGCACTCCCGACAATGTGCTGTAAAGAGTCCGAAAGTTCAGGTCAATGTGGGAAACTCGTCAGAAGCATCAATGCAGATAAATCCACGTCGCAATACCGAGACTGGCTCGATGAGAATCCTTTGGATTTCTAGCGCGCTGAGTCGGAGTGATCGGCCGTTAATTTTTCTTTTCGCTGGGACAAATGCTACTCGAGTACTGTGATCTCTTCCGGAATTGGCTACACCCTTGCGACAAGTCGCATCAGGAGAGTTGCTAACACACTGGTCAAGGATTGCTCCTTATGTACATGGAAGTCACATTAGATGCAAGCCACAACTACATTGTCGCCATCGAACACATTGCAGAGCGTATCTATTAGAAGGGAGCTTTTGTCTGGGCACCTAGGTTAGTTGGCGTGCTACCTGTATTTCAAAGCAGCTCCTCTTACACACCTCAGATACACCTTCCCCACTTCCGGGTCACCATAGCGAAATAATACTGGATTCACAACCTGGTTCTGCCCCGATTGCCATTTCTCAAACCCGCCTGTCCCATGAAACTAATCGCCTACTCCATCCATCCGGCCCTCACGTGCAGCCTGATGCCTTTCCCGAGGTGACATGGGGACAACCACTGGAGGATCTGGGGCTTTGCGTCTGATACAGATATCACGCAGTTATCCCATACATTGAGGACGGCCGGGGACTATTGGGGACGGCGAGGGACAGCGAGGAATTGCCGGTGATGGCTAGGGCATCACGAGTGATGTCTCATGATGTGAAAATAATCGTATGATTTCAACTTGGCTAACTGTAGTATCATACAGAACCTGTTCGAGGAGAAGCCTTGAACCGAGCACTAGTTACAAATGTCATAAGGTGCCCCGACGTGGTGAAGTGAGGGTCGCACGGAAGTAAGCCAATAGACCAGGGTTCCGAATGGTCCGAGCAAGATCAGACTGGACCTGGTAGTTTGGTCAAAAGTCAAGTCTAGTCTAATGGTGGAAATTAGACTGACGGGATGGTCTGGATTAACAGACCAGACTTGGCCAGGACTAGTCCGACCAGGCCCGCCAAGCAATAGGATATGCACGGCCCTTTGACAGAATTAGCATCCCATTTTGCATTTTGCTACTTTTATCACAATATATTATGTTCAAATAAAATGTTTCTCAAATAAACTCATTCTTTCCATGTATTATACAGTAGAATCTCAGAAGAGTCAGAGTGATAGTAGTGCTTCGCTTAGATTCTGGGCAGTGAATATAGATTCACGAGTATCAAATTTGTTTCATACCACATCGGCAGTGATAATACGTTACTATGCAATCTTTCATAAAGACTGGTCTGGGACCAGTCATTGACATCAACCAGGACCGTAAAGTCTGGTCCTGCCTGCAAGACTTGACCAGTCGGACTATTGGGAACCCTGCAATATACTAAGGGATTTGACCTGGAACTTAGGCACTCGGAGTAAGGATATGTAATGTAAGTTTACCCCCTATAATACTTCGTTTCACTCACGCTCGCTCTGCTCTAACTGCTCTCTACTCTATAAAATCAAACTAACAGTAAAGACAGGTGTATAAGTAAAACATAATACGACATACTAATCCACCTATGGATCACCCACTGTTCAAAATGTGAACGCCAAAGGCACAATCTATTCTATGTGGATAATACTACACAAGTACAAGGGGGGTTGCATGGCATGCTAAGTGAGAAGGAATATGTAGGGTGAGAGCCAATTGGTAGGAGTTCTGGATCTTTTTCTTCGAAGCGAGGTGGGCGGTAGCCACCATATTTATACAGAAGTGCTCACCCATAAAACCAATAGAAATATAGGGAAAACAATGTAAGAAACATTAGTGCGAACATGTGTGACCCTGAAAACCTTCCAAGTAAATCACAAATGATGTGGGTGAATCCATGAGGGTGTAACAATCCTACTCTAGTGGAGATTAGTTATGCAACAGGTAACAAATTACTTGATGGTTCTTTGTTCGTTCAAAGACTAGAGACTATTCTTCTATCTGAGATTAACTTATAATCTGATCTTTCGTTTCTTAGACTATCTTATAGTCTTCGTATCTTGATCTCTTCTCACGTGAGAGAGATGTGAGACTGCCCTTATCTTATTAAGGTCGTGGTTGCTCTGACACTAAGAGCTAGGTTGCTTGCATACAAGTGAGAGGTAAAGGTAAAGGTAAAAGTAAAGGTTATATTGTAAGAAAGTAGTAAGATGGTTGCGTGAAGAGCTCTAACTACTGTGACATTTTTTTCATTTTTTATATCATTTTAAATTTTGTGCGTTAAGCTAAGAAGCTAACTAGGTACAAAAGGCCCGTTCACCCTGCAGTATGGAGCCAAACAACCTCCGGCAACAGTCCATCCCTCGTCCCTCCTGCTAAAAGGCCCTCTGACCCTGCCCGATACCGTTGGGACTAACGAACTATCCGGTGCTATGGGTAGAAAACTACAAGAGAAAGTACAGGCCTGAAAACAACGAACCAAAAACCTCCGTAGACATGCAGCCCATAAAAAAAAACCCCAACCCGACAGTGAACAACCAAGGAAAAGTAAGGAAACCTCAAGCCCATCTAGCAAGGAACACCAAAACCCAAGAACCGTAGACAACACACCCTTAGCCAAATAGTAGACCCCATTCAGACGAATTAGGGAAGGGATCAAGGAGCCAGCAGGACAAAGTCATGGCCACACCAGCACACACAAAGGGGTAGAAGTACCAGGGGCGTAAAGCCCGGCTGAAGGGGCAAACGAACCCTCGAGGGAGATCCGAATCCAAACCAACACATAGGGAGTGTGTGGCAGGACAGAGTAAAGACTGTAGGCCCACCAGAAAACGGACTGGGGGAGATGCATGTCCCGCAAGGCACAGAGGCGGCAGCATGATACCCCTAGGAACAAGAGAATTTCACCAGCAACCACGCAGCCATGCGAGATGCCAACTCGAGACCATCATGAGGGAACAGAGGCCAGGCGGTGAGGTCAGTAGGCTGCCAGCCAAAGAGAGAAGGCAGTAGGGTGCGAGCCGACAAAACCTTAGGAGCAGAGAAAGGAGAGGTAGACCCAGAGTGAGAAGTAGGGGGGAAGGCGACCGAAGCGAGATCACGATTTTTCGACGATGCCGACCGTAGCAGACAGAACTCGCAGGAGATAGTACAATACCAGAGAGCAGAGCCACCGGGGCCACTACTGCACCGATAGCCCAAGACTGCGACCGACCCATTGATGAGGTAAGGGGGTTGCCGACCGTGCAAACTGTTAAGTGAGGGCAGCGAAACACAGTGCAGAGAAAGGAGGGGAGAGTAACCATGAAACCCCTAGACAAAGACTGCCCGTAGAGAATGTCATCAGGAGGGAAGCAGAGGGGAGAGGCGGAGGTGAGTAGCTTCACCCTTCTAGACAACTAGGCCATCAAAGAAGGGGAGAGCGACCGTCCGTGATGATTTCCCATAGTGTTGAGATTTCAATGGCCGGAGGTGTAGGGGACAAGGTTCGTGTCTAACTACTGTGACAGCTTTTTCTTTTTGGTTTTTTTCTTTTTTAAATCATATGTTCAGTGTTTCTACGGTACAAGAAATGACATGCATCTTTAACGATATGGCCAAAACAAAACCGAAAATCAAACTAACAATCAACAAAAGAAACAAACATAACCAATTCCCCCATCGGGACAAATAAACGTCGCAAAGCAGCCATAGCTAAAATCAAGGAAAGTATAAACCGCCTGCCTAGTCTCACGGGCCAGGGGCGGATAGGGCGGTGGATTAAAGGAGGGGGTTTAGATGAGGAGCGTGGAGGGAGGGAGCAAGCGGGAGCATCCCAGGAGGGAAACCAGTGGCGGTGGTGCGAATGAACTCAGCCAGTGCAATGAGCAGCTGCTGGTCAGACCAGATCGGGGCCTCGGGGGCCAAGTCTGAGACCCTCTAGAGGAGGCGGGATCTCTGACGAGCGGACCAGGGGCAGGACAGGATTGCCGGTTCGAAGGTCTGTGGGGCCTCAAAGCACAACGGGCAGGACATGTCGGCATCAGGATCCTCCCATGAGGGGTGTAACAGGTTTACTCCTGTCTAACGAAAAGGTACAATAGAGGGCTAGCGGTTGACCGGCAAGCGCTAGGTCTAAGGGAGGCTTCAGAGAACTCGAAGGTAATGAGGGATAATAGTTAAAGGGC
>Ga0307509_10002976_pt1 | contig 26538 bp, 24 predicted proteins | sample 10_EM_MG_FD_202245 | JGI IMG/M metagenome (GOLD analysis project Ga0307509, IMG submission 202245) | Populus trichocarpa ectomycorrhiza microbial communities from riparian zone in the Pacific Northwest, United States - 10_EM | ecosystem: Host-associated > Plants > Roots > Unclassified | place... | reverse complement strand
TGCGTATATTTCATTAATATTTCATGATAACGATTAGGGTTTTCTCATATGTGTTTCTTATCTGGTGTTCGGGCTTTTACGGTTGTTTATGCATTATTATATGCACCTGGCTTGGTCATATTCTACATAATTCTTCCAAGTTATTTCCTCACACCATCTTAGATTTACGCATATTTATTGAGATTTTCTTGGCAGGATTTCAAGGTCAAACATGGTTCGCACTTGTGTTTCTTACGATGTTTTCCCTTATCTTTCTTTGTTATATGGAGAACGCACTTCCTGTATAAATATTGGAGTCACCGCCCATCTCACTTAGAAGAAATAAGAACCAGAACTCTTACCAATCTGCTCTCATACTACACAATTCCTCCTCACTTAGCGTGCAACACAACCCCCTCGTACTTGCGTAGTATTCTCCACATAGCAGTAAAGATTGTGCACCATAGCCATATTTCAAACAATATTAAGTTTTACCGTTGATTCTTCTGAATTATTTTACCTCATCTTTATCTTCTCCTTTGAGTAGTTGGTGCGGTTGCAACCTTACAGTTCCCCTCTCTCCAGTGTGCCCCCGTTACAGTATATAGTTAAGCGCACTTGCTTAACTCTCTTCTGAGAATTGTTGTTTTAAGCCTACAGTTTGGACATTGTTTGATTACGAGTCGCTTGTCTGGTACAAGAAGCCTCAGGTGGAAAGAACAATGTCTTCAACTATGGCTGTGTCCCGCTTTCATTCTCGTCCTGAGCGCATCACTGGTATTGAACGGGAAATATCTCGAACCGCTGCAAGAGCATACTTGACGAGATTTGGTTGGCTGCCAATCCAGCAGCTCCTGACATATGACATCGAGAATGACCATACATGGGAGGAGGAAATACCTCGTACGGTCAGAGAGATGGAGATTGAAGACCCCTGTGCCTTCCTCCAAAGTTTCACTCATGGCCCGTCAGTAGGACGGAGAATACCCCCGAATAGACAACGGAAGATGACTTTCGCTGATTTCACAATAGATCTCGTTGAACCATACATACTTGAGGAACTCACACCGCAGATGCAAGATGCGCAAAGCCATCTCCTCAATCTTGCCGAAGAGAATCAGCATGCATTTGAAACTGAGATGATGGAAAACGCTAATCGTTGGATGGAATACCAACGAAGGAACCTCCGCAAGCTAGCCATGTGCGATCAGATGATCCGGAAAAGTGTAGAAGCATTGGAGCAGGCTGCTGCCCAGGGGTACTCCATTGACGCTGAGAATGAAGTGGTTAGGAACGCTGGCCCTGCCCTTGCCTTGGCAATAGAACCACCTCCTCATTATGCTGCTGAAGTCGAAGCCTGCATGATTAATGAAAAATATCAACCTTGGTTGAATGAGGTGGGTAGACAATTCATCGCACAGCAAGAGCAGCTTGCGGAATTGCAAAAGCAGGTTGCCGAAGCACATGAACGGCGAACCCCTCTCGAAGTGGCCTTCAGTGAGGTTGTCCGATCACGGGGAACAACTCCTTCGGTCAAAAACCTCCGGCCATTGTCATGTCCTCTCGGGGTTACCACATCTAGCTCCATTTCGTCGGGGAGATCATTGATACAGAATTCTCCTCAGCCGCCACCTCCGGACGCTGTCCCCACAACACCCTCCCCATTACCACAATCGTCGACTGTACCTGCCACTCAGGTATTGGAACAAATTACGCCGGCGATTTGTATCAAACGAGAACGACCCTTTGCGGTAGCAGGGCGAGCCGCTCTACCCACCACTCCACAAGTCCCCGGTGCCTTTCTTTCGGCAATAGGACCACCCGCACCAGCAAAGCCTTCGGGTAATGTTGGACCTCCCAGTTTTGCCCGAAAGTCAGAAGCGCTAGCGCCTAAGTGTCTTTGTTCTCCTGACTGTATGGTTGTGGCTGAAGGAAGCGATATTCGTTATGCGCATAGGTTTCCATGTCTCAAGAGTGACTTTGAGGGGCTCAATATTTGGTCGAGACCTAGAAACGACGCTCCTCCGCCAAAGGCAAAAAACAGAATCGATGCGCATACTGTGAGAGTGTAAGGCACACTAGGCATAGTGACTGCCCTGATTTTTTCAGAGACTATGCGGTTAACACTTGTGCCGCTAGCCAACAACCTCCTCCCACACCATCTAACACATTACCTGAGAGAATGGACGAAGACGTGCCAGGCGAAGATGGTTTTAGTGGGTATGATTCCCCTGGGGAGGCCCCAGGGGCAATGCTGGTGGCAGTGGAGGAAATCTTCCTCACCGTGGTGGAAAGGCTGAAGGCGGTGGAGATCCGGGTAATTCAGACTCCTCGTCAGATGGCGATTCTGACTCCTCCCTTCCCGATGCGCAGAAATTCCTAGGAAGATGGAAGTCTCATTGGAATAAGGCGAGAAAGGAAAAGTATGATAGGCGGTGTCATGATCTTGCTGCGTATCTTCGGAGACAACGCAAGGGGAAGAAGTCACCGCATCGACCGAAGAAACCTGAGAAATTAGGTGTCGATCCATTCAAAGGTGACTGTACCGATACTCAACGCTTCATACAGGATTGCGAAATCAAACTGGACTACTTTAGGGAATCCCTCCGCAAGGATTGGGATAAAGTCAGTTTGGTAATCCCCCTTCTCCAAGGTCCTGCTAAAAAAGGGTACCAGAGCATACACCCTTACATTAGTGAAGAGGGTGCCCTTCGAGAAGGAATTCCCTTCGACCCGAAAAATGTCCTTCGCACTTGGGAAGGGTTTTGGCAACGGCTGGTGTCAAGTTTTGGTGGACACTCTGATCTGGACCACCCTCTGCGACAGTGGAATGATTTGACTATGAAGCCCGGTAAGAGCGATCACTTTTGTGACGAGCTGATAAGACTGGCTTTAGAGTTGGGATATAGCGTCAATTTTGTCAAGGACAAAGCACGCGTAGGTATAACTACAGACCTTGGCAATGCACGGGCTTTGAAAACTCCGCTTCCCGACGAATATGTCGAATATATCAATCTCCTCCGTCAAACCGGCCATCAGTTAGAAGACCTTGCTTCCTTTAACCGTATGGTTACAAGGGAAAAACATCATTCCAAGCGGGAACAGAGCGATGATAGGAATCAACCGCTAAGAGACAGCGAAAGGATAGGAAACGCTCGGGGCCATGCTAACAGAAACCCCGCAACCATGCGTCTGGGGCTTCAAGACCTCAAGAAAAAGAGTACACGAAGATCCACAGTGATATACCTCCGACTCTGATTGACAAATGCAAAGGGTTGAATCAATGCTCTCGATGTAGACAAGCCAGTCACTACTGGGCAAAGTGTTCTTCGGCTACTCCGCTTGTTGCGTCCTCTCGAATTACTCGAAAAAGAGGCACTGGTGAAGCTGGATACCAAGCTACCCAAGCCCCAAAAGATCGACCCATTGAAGCTGCTCCGAAACCAACTGTTAAGCAAGTTGTAGCCGAGGTCCGCGGATCACCACCTCCAGATTTGGATATCTTGGAGATTGATACCGATATGGACTAAAGGTGAGATCTTGCCCAAGAGGTCAGAGGGATGCAAAAGCTAACTCTACTCTAGTGCCTAGAAGGGCTGACGAGTTAGATATCGGAAACGAAGCAGTAATGTTCCCCACTAGAGGTACAACATATTGAAACTAATATCTGGCTATAAGGATAGCGAGATTGGTTGGGTTTCTTTTGTTATATTGGGAATGGTTGCGGTACTTTGTTTTACGCTTTTGTGTTATTTCTTATGTGACTTTGCGAAAGTGTTATTTGCTTATCTCATATTATTTGGAATTCTGGACTGAATTTGGCTGGGTTTTGTGTTGATTTCGTCAGGCTGGACTTGACTTAGCAATTGAAGTTATTGTACAAGTTTACCTGAGGAGGGTTGAATATCCAAAATCATGCTGCCGTGATAGTAAACAGCCAAGCTATTGAAACCCCGTAAAATTTATCAAGTGATAAAAGTTATTCACGACCAATTGTGGCCACTCTGGTGTCGAAAGGCAAGAGACATTGATTAGGTATTGTAAAACCATACCAAATTCTTCTGGAAAGTTACTAACCGCAATGTTTAGGGACAAGAGACCCGATAAGCGGTTGAGGCTTGCAGGCCCACCGCCACATACGAGATCCATTCACGCGAGAGTGAGACCGGAATGGAGCAACAATCAACAGAGGCTGAGTAGGGAAGCCCTCATATTGTTAGATAGTGGCGCTACTGGGGCTGTGTTAAGCAGTAATTGGGTTAAGAATGCCCAAATACCTTGCGTACGTCGGAAGGAACAGACACCAATTTTAGATGCCAGTGGAAACCACATTCCCGGCTCAGGTCTAAACTATACCACTACGGTGGATATGTACATAGGTGACAATATGAATAAGATGCGATTTGAAGTCGCAGATATGCCGGCAGGCAAAGTGAATGGTTACCTGCCAATGTCATGGCTAAAGGACCACAACCCAGATATTAACTGGGAGAAGGGCAGTCTTAAGTGGCGATCAGAATATTGTAAAGCCCACTGCCTAAGGAAAGAAAGGCGCTTAGAGTTCATTACCGAAGAGGAACTCTTAGCCGAGGACCCAGACAATATCTTTGTCATGGGCATGGCCCTTTCCACTGATGAAGAGGGCGTGGACATCAAGATTAAGATTCTCCCTGAATATATAGACTATGCAGATATATTCAGTCAAGAGAAGATCAATGCTTTACCTGAGCATAGTAAATACAATCATCGTATCGACAAGATTCCTGAGGCCAAACTACCAGATAGGCCTATCTATTGCTTGTCTAAGAAGGAATTAGACGTACTTTGGGATTATATTAGGGAAATGGAAGACCATGGAAAGATTAGGCGATCTTCACAAAATTGGATCTGAAGAATGGCTATTACCTTATCCGCATGGCGGAAGGTGAAGAGTGGAAGACCGCTTTCAAAAGAAGATATGGTCTTTATGAGTACACCGTGATGCCCTTTGGGTTATGCAACGCACCATCAACGTTCCAGAGTATGATCAATGATGTATTCGGTGACATGTTAGATGTCAGAGTCATTGCCTATATGGATGACATTCTGATCTATACGGAAACAGTTGAAGAACATGTCACCCTGGTAAGGCGGGTCATGGAAAGGCTGAGAAAGGCACGCCTTTGCGTGAGCATTAAGACGTGAAGCTTCCATCAAGGGGAAGTAGAGTTCCTAGGGTATAAGATATCCGATAGAGGAATCTCTATGACAAGTACAAAAGTTGAAGAGATCCGGGCATGGTCAACGCCCGACAAGGTGGTCCATGCGCAATGTTTTATGGGCTTTGCCAATTTCTATCATCGGTTCATAAATGGCTTTAGCAAGATAGCCAAACAATTAACGAACTTGACAAAGAAAGGTATCAAATGGATGTAGACTCCTTCATGTCAGGATGCTTTTGACAAATTGAAGGAGATGTTTACCACAGGTCCAATTCTGACACACTTTGATGACACTTGTCCAACAAAGTTGGAAACCGACACTAGTAACTTGGCGTTAGGAGCCGTATTATCTCAACTCTATGAAGATGAGAAATCGCATCCTGTAGCTTTTCATAGTAGAAAGTTCTCGCCAGCAGAGATAAATTATGACGTCCATGATAAGGAAATGGCCGCACTAGTGGCACCCTTTAAAGAATGCGCCTATATGTTGATGTCAGTTGATGATCAGATATTGGTGTATACCGATCATAAGAATTTAGAGTACTTTAATACTACAAAGACTCTAAACCGCAGACAATACCGCTGGGCAGAGTTTTTACAACCGTTCAATTTTAAGATTATCTATAGAGAAGGACGGTTAAATGAAAAGGCTGATGCTTTATCGAGGTGTAGGGACTACCGCCCTGAAGGGGGGAGTTATTCCGAACCTTTTACATTTTTTGGCCATGGACAGTATATTGCAGAGGAGCCTGTCATCTTGCGACCACATGTGTTGCAGACTTGCCAAGGTTTTCGGTTGCAGACAATATTTCATGAGGCTCTGATGAAGGCAGCTGATAGTGATGAAACCTATTTAGCAACTCTAAAGGCACTCCTCAAAGGCGATAGTAAGGTCGATAAAGATTTTAGTATCAAAAAGGACTTGCCCCTGTATAAAAACAGGTGGTACATTCCAAAGGATGAAAGTCTAAGGCGAACAATCATGGAGGCAGAATATGATTCAAAGATTGCTCGACACTTCGGAACATACAAGACCATTAGTAGGGTTAGGGCTAACTTCTATTGGCCAAAGATGGATGAAAACATTACAGAGTACGTTCGCTCTTGCGATGTATGTCAACGTAATAAAGTCATCCGGCACAAGAAGTTTGGACTCCTAGAACACTTAGAAGTTCCCATGAGGCCATGGACGGCAATATCCATGGACTTCATTGTAGGTTTACCAAAGTCCGACGGGTATACAAAGATATGGGTCATCGTAGACAGGTTGTCAAAGATGGCACATTTCATACCACTAAGGACGGAGGAACACATTAAGGAATTGGCCTTGACGTTCGTGAAAGACATCTGGCACCTCCATGGGCTTCCTGAATCAATTGTCTCTGACCGAGATACACGATTCACCTCCAAGTTTTGGACAAGCCTGATGCAGCTATTGCAAGCAAAGCTAAACTCCTCAACCGCATTTCACCCAGAAAGCGATTGGCAAACTGAAAGGGTTAATCAGACACTAGAACAATATTTCAGAAGTTATTGTTCATATCAGCAAGACGATTGGGTATCGCTGTGGCCTTTCGCGGAAAATGCGTATAATACTTCAATGTCGGAATCCACAAAAGCTAGTCCTTTTGAAATAAATTATGAATTCTCCCCACAGACTCAGTGGTCAGGGATAGTGTCGGATGACAAAGGAATCCACCCAGACAGCGAGCTTCTTGTGAAGGATTGGGAAGGCACTTGGCAAGAGATCCAAGAGACAATAAAGCAGGCACAGCAAAGACAACGGAAATGGCATGATCAAAAGAGACAGCCAGCTCCAGAATATGTTACATTAGAAGATGTCACACAGGGCAGAGCTAAGAAAGCAGATAGGGTTATGCTAATCCGCAAGGAGCTCGGTACAAAAAGGCCTATGGAAAAACTAGACCATAAGATGTTTGGACCCTTTGTTGTCAAACCCAAGGTGGGGTCTAGAGCCTATGAGGTTGAGCTGCCGTCAAGATGGGACATGCATGTTGTATTCCATGTCAGTTTGTTGGAACCCTATCATGAGGATCCTGTGGGCAGTCCTCAAAGGATAATAGGAATACCGGACATAGTAGACAATGAGCCTAGCTATGTTGTTGCGGAAGTGGTTGATAGCCGATGGTATGGGAATCCTAAGTCCAAATTTCCACACCGCTTTGTGCAATATATGGTTGGTTGGGAAGGGTACGGTCCAGAAGAGAATTCTTGGGAACTATTCGAGATGTTAGAAGATATCGCAATGCAAGCATTGCAACAGTTTCATGAGAGGTATCCGTCTTAACCCAAAGACCATAGGGTTATAAACAATCAAAACCGTAGAACTAAGAGACGACGTTGACTGTGTAAGGACAGACCAAGAGAAGAGGGGAGTAGTGTAACGACCCTACGATGGGTAGCTCCAATCACTATCACCTTAGCCCAAATGGTATACCAAGTGGTAACCAGAGGTGGTATGGTCTCGTATACTTAGTATATACAAAGCTGGTAAACCTAGGATAAGGCCTAGGGAATAGTTGAGTAGCCTTGAGGTACTCTATTGGGCAGGGTAACCTTTCGGGAAAACATTCGCATAAGATCAAGAGAATTATGGGGATGTTACACAGACCTCCAGGACGACATCTGTGGTCGAGTGGAGGACTTCCTGAGCGGTTAAGGGCATATGGGGGCAAAGTTACCAAACCTTGGGAATTTGGTTATTATGCCCATGGATCCCAGTTACCCTACTGAGGAACCCAAGGTACCCTACCTTCACCGGCAAAGTCATTCTAGAACTTAGAGGTCTATTGCCTGACATTCTATGGGCTCCTAGATGTTGTAGGGCTAACACGCATCTGCACGGGGAGGCCTCACGCCTCTGTAAGAGTGGCCCGAACATACTATTCAACTTAGGCAGGTTTTGCTAACACCCCCCTCTGGCCCCATCATTGGGGCGGCCCGTCAAAGGCAAACGGCTGCGTAGTTGCTCGTTTCCTACTTAAAAGAGGTCATTGGAGCAGCTGCGGTAACACCGTATAAGTCGTCGCCGTCCGTCCGCCTGAATGTCGTTCACAGGATATATAAGGGGAGTATGGGTAACCACCAAAATGTGAGTCACCCATATATGGTCTCTCGGGCATCTAGGGGTCTATTCTTGCCTACGGGTTGTAGGATAGTCTTCCTAGTGGTACTCAGGTAGTCTCAGAAGGCCAGAGTGCTTTTGAGACAAATACCTCAGTAACCAGCCCGAACCTTCTCCCCTTGATTTGTAGCATTACTATGGGTTGTTATTGGACTCTAGAGGTATGAGTCTTATCGCGGTAGAGCATGTCCCCAGAGGATGGCTATGGGTAGCACCCACATAGCCAACCACCGGCTACATCTCACCGGGGGAGATTGCATGTCAATTTATCACATTGGATTGTCGCGTAGATTAAATGATGGACTGCATAGCTTGTATAGACGAAACTAACACTGGGCCAGTGAGTCCACCACCTAGGTATTGACTCCGGTTGTTGCCATCACAGTTAGCCACTGGTATGACTCCGATAGGAAGAGTTTTTCCACCAGGTGTTGTATTGGAGATGCATTGCAGAAACACATATCCTATTGACGGAGTTAAGTATACCCGAGTTGGTCCGACACTTCCGGCAGCATAAACCCTGATGGAGGGTAGACCTCGGACAAACCCTAAGCAGGATAGGCTGCTCGCACAAAGGGCGGAAGTAGTGGTGAATCTCAAAGGCTTAAATCTGATATCCACTTAAATTTAAGCGTTTGGCATTCTACTTCGACAACCAACTTTTCCTCGAGAGAACTAACTTGAGTGAAGCTTGGAGCTTAACTATATTAAGTTTGACCGTTGATTCTTTCTTAATTATTTTACCTCATGTTTATCTTCTACTTTGAGTGTTTGGTGCTGTCACACCCTTAGAGTTCACCTCTCTACAGGGTGCCCCCGTTACATCCTGAAACTACAATATATTTATTTCAAACATACCCAATACTCCACCCCCATCATGAGTTCGCTCTAGGGGGTGGAGTGCATCTCCCCTTAGCTCCTCCTGCCCTTAGGTTTATCCCTTTGGGCTTTCTTCACTCTGGGTTGATGGATTTCATCTTCTTTGATGATGTTTCCTCTTCCTACCACACCTTTGTTCTGCCTCGCTTCGAGCATTTGCACGGTCAGCAACACTCTTTTCAATGCCTATGTTACAGACCGCAGGGCACACGGTTTGCACTAAGAGAAAACATTTCAACAGGCCATGGTCGATTTCTCTACTCTCGTTCTCTTTGAGCGGCTGCCAAGTCAAGACACGAAAGCGTTTTCCGATAGTTTCTCCGGCACAGAGTTGGGTCTATCAGTCTTCCTCCTCCTGCTCACACGGTCGGATTGGCTGGCACCCTCCTGCTTGTCCACTTTCTTGGCTGGTACCCACAACTACCTGGCTGGAATCCATAACTACTTCTTCACCATTCGGACTATGACCACTGTCTATCACGGCTTGTCTCTGGGAAGATGCTATTGCACTATCTCCTTCTAGTTTTCGAGGTTTTGCCAAAATTTATGGCATCTTCTGCCCCCCTAGGACTTTGATCATGCCGAGCCTGGCCGCTCCCGCGCTGAGTGTGCGGAATATTTTAAGTGGTCTCCGCTACGTTTGCTTTTTGATGTTCTTTTGTTGGGATGATCGTGCCATGGGCTTTCCTGACTCTTGCTGCTTCTTTTTTGATTTGATTCCATTCATCTATCGTTTTAGCTAGGCAACGGTTTCTTTTCTGGAGCGAGCTGTGCTGTTGGTTCTACACCAGAGGGACTTGGGGGGTTGGCCGTTTCCCAGGTGTAGTTGGGGGATTTTTCATGCCATAGCGTAGGCTGCTTGCAAGATTTTGTACCATAAAACAATAATCTTATCATTCCAAAAGAAAAAGAAAAAAGAAAAGAAAAAAGCACAAGAACTTGCGTGCAGCGCTAGCTATGGCGTAAACAAAACTATACTACTAGCGCCAGGGAAAAAGCCATCATCCCAAGTCCTTCCCGTATGGAACCAACTGTACATCTCGCATGAAGAATCCTCACCCCGCCTTCATGCGGACACAGAGAAGATCGGAAAACAACACCAAAGCAGGAAACAACAGGAAAACCCTTGCCATAGACTCCCGGACCATAACAAAATAAAACTAGCCCAACAACTAGAAGGGAGGATAACCACTAGAATGGAAACCAAACAAAGGAAGAAAAACAATACTCCGAAGGGGCTAGCCAAAAGTAACACACACGCGCTGGCAACCGAATCAATTAGTTTGCGCCCAAGGCGCTGACTTCGCCCAAGGGGGTAGTGGTATAGCATGGAAGAGCGTAACCGAGGATGCGACCGTGGTAGCGGCGGGTGCGAGAGGAGCCACCTAGTGGTAAGGTACCAGCTGAGGGGGCGGAGTGTAGCTGTAACCGAGCAATGGGACGAAAACAGGGGAAGAGGACGGAGGGGTACACCCAAACGGTAGAAATGACCGACTAGAGCAACCACGGCCGATGCTTTTCCGAAAGCGAGGCCAATGATGAGGCCGTGATATTACTAACGGAAGTGTTCCCCGTCATGGCACACAAAATCAACACGGTAGAGTACTTCCCAAGGGGCTTAGAAGACAGCAGCGCCGACCGTAAACAAAGCGAGAGGGGTTTCCGACGGTGCAAAACCTAAGCGTGGTGCAAAGGTGATACGGGAAAAAGGAGGAGCAACGAACTTCATGAGCAGGGGGTCAACGATGAAGGAAGGCAAGAACCACAAGGAGGGGGGCCCAGAGGCCAAAAGGAGGTGGTGAGGAGGTAGCGTCACTCCGCTAGGCAAAAGGCATCAAGGGGGAGGAGAGGGGTGTGGGGTGGACCGTGATGATTTCCCTGGTGTTGAGATTTGAATCGCCGGAGTTGTAGACGCGATGGTTTCTTTTTAACTACTGTGACAATTTATTTTATTTTTTTAGTTGTATTTTATTTTATTTTATTTATGTTATTTTATCTTTTTTTTTTAAATCATATGCATTTGGTTAAGGTACAAAGACAGCCATCCTCCGTCTCCTCTACACACCCGGCGATTGGAATCTCAAAACCACGAGATTATCACCACTTTTCTTTTCTCCACCCCCCGTCATGAGCTCGCTCTAGGGGGTGCAGTCATACCTCCGCTACACTCCCCTTCCCTTAGGTTCATCCCTTCGGGCTTTCTTCACTCTGGGTTGATGGATTTCGTCTTCTTTTGATGATGTTTCCTCTCCCTACCCCGCTTTTGCTCTGCCTCGCTTAGAGCATTTGCACGGTCGGCAACACTCTTCTCAACGCCCATGTTACAGACGGCCGGGTACACGGTTTGCGGTAAGAGCAAACACTTCAACAGGCCACGGTCGATTTCTCTACTCTCTTTCTTTTTAAGAGGCTGCCTAGTTAAGACACGAACGCGTTTTCCAATAGTTTCTACGGCACAGAGTTGGGTCTACCCCTCTTTCTCCTCCTCCTCACATGGTCGGATCGGCTGGCACCCTACTGCTTCTTCACCTTCTTGGCTGGTACCCACAACTACTTGGCTGGTATCCACAACTACTTCTTCACCATTCGGACCATGACCACGGTCCCTCACGGCTTGCCTCTGGGAAGATGGTATTGCACTATCCCCTTCTTCTTTTTCGGGGTATTGCCAAAACAGATGGCATCCGAGCCTCCCCAGGACATCGGTCATGCCGTGCCTGGCCCCTCCCGCGCTGAGTGTGCGGATTTTTCAAGTGGTCTCCGCTTTGTTTGCTTTTTGTTTTTCCTTTGTTCGGATGATCGTGCCATGGGTTTTCTTGATTCTTCCTGCTTGTTCTTTGATTTGATTCCTTTCGTCTATCTTCTTAGCTAGTCAAGGGTTTCTTGTTGGGGGCGAGATGTGCGGTTGGTTCCATACCAGAGGGACTTGGGGGCTTGGCATTTTCCCTGGGGTAGTTGGGGGTTTTTTCTATGCCATAGCGTAAGCTGCATGTAGGATTTTGTACCCATAAACAATAATCATATGATTCAAAAAAAAAGAAGAAAAAAAAGAAAGAAAAAAAGGTACAAAGACAATATCCTCCGTCTCCTCTACACACCCGGCGATTGAAATCTCAACACCATGAGATTATCACCACTTTTCTTTTCTCCACCCCCGGCCATGACCTTGCTCTAGGGGGTGGAGTCATACCTTCTCTACACTCCCCTTCCCTTTGGTTTATCCCTTTGGGCCTTCTTCACTCTGGGTTGATGGATTTCGTCTTCTTTTGATGATGTTTCCTCTTCCTACCCCACTTTTGCTCTGCCTCGCTTAGAGCATTTGCACGGTCGGCGAGACTGTTTCTCGACTCCCATGTTACAGACGGCTGGGTACACGGTTTGCAGTAAGAGAAAACACTTCAAAAGGCCATGGTCGATTTCTCTACTCTCTTTCTCTTTAAGAGGCTGCCTGGTCAAGACACGAACGCGTTTTCCGATAGTTTCTACGGCACGGCACAGAGTTGGGTCTACCCCTCTTCCTCCTCCTCCTTGCACGGTCGGATCGGCTGGCACCCTACTGCTTCTCCACCTTTTTGGCTGGTACCCACAACTACCTGGCTGGTATCCACAACTACTTCTTTACATTCTGGACTAGAAAGACAACGGTCCATCAGGGCTTGCCTCTGGGAGGATGGTATTGCACTATCACCTTCTTCTTTTTGTGGTCTGCCAACACAGTGGGTTCGGTCCTCGTGGCTGCGCGCCCCCCCAGGTCTCTCTTTATGCGAGGCTGGCCACACTCGCGCTGATTGTGCGGGAACCTTCTCAAGTGGTGGCTACGTTGTTTGATTTTTGCGTTTTCTTTTTGTCTGGATGAATTTGCCATGGGTTTTCCTGACTCTTCCTGCCTGTTTTGGATTTGATTCCTTTCGTCTATCTTCTTAGCTAGTCAAGGGTTTCTTGTTGGGCGCGAGATGTGCGGTGGGTTCCAGACCAGACGGACTTGGGGGCTTGGCTTTTTCCCAGGGGTATTGGAGGGTTTTTTATGCCATAGTGCGAGCTGCATGCAAGATTTTGTACCTTAAACAATAATCATATGATTCAAAAAAAAAGAAAAAAAGAAAAAGAAAAAAAGGTACAAAGACAGCATTCAGCTTTAATGCTATGGCCAACAAAAACCGAACCCTCCTCACCCCAGGAAACATCCAGACCCCCAAATCCCTCTGGTTTGAGACCAACCGCACATCTCACCTATTGCCCAACCAAATCCTACAAACATACTTGTACACGCGAAGGAAGTAGAAAGGAAAGAAGCAAGCAGGAAGGAGAGGAGAACCCTTAGCGACATCTACAACAGAAAGTCTAAAAACATAAGAGCTGAATAAACGCCAGACAAAGGAAATTTACGTCTGATAAGTGACGTATATCAGCCTGAGCGAGGAAGTGAGAGTATGGACCTGCATACTGGAGCGGTGCCGGGGTAGAAAGCGGTGCCCGATAGCAGGATAGGACGGTGTATGGAGGCGACTCTGGTGAGGGGTCGCCAGAGGGTGTGCCAAAGCGGCATTAGCGACGGCCAGAAGGACGGTCATAACCGAGGCTGGTTTTTGTATAGCGACAGAACATCAACGGCGTGGGGGGAGCAGTAAGGTACCAGCTGGCGGGGTGGGAAGAGGGGGGATGGGAGTAGCTGTAACCGAGCAACGGGATGAAAACCAAGAAGGTAGAGGACGGGGGATGGGAGGAGGAAGGACTGCCGAACACTGGAGACGACCGACTAGAGTAACTGCGGCCTATGCTTTTCCAAATGCGAAACGAAGACGAGGTGCTGAAGTTACTAACCGAAGTGTTCCCAGAGAGGACCACATATACCAGACGGAAAGGTACTTCGCGAAGGGCTTGGAAAGCTCAGCGCCGACTGTCAGCGAAGAGGACAGAATACTGACCATGCAAAACCTAACCGAGGTGCAAAGGAAGTGCTGGGTAAGGGGGAGAACAGAACATCATGAGCGGGAGTCAACGATGAACAGGAACGAGAACCCCGTGGAGGAGGGGGTAGACCCCTGAGGGAGAGGAGTGGTTGTAGCATCGCTCCTCCAGGCAAAAGGCGTCAAGGGGGAGGAGAGAGGGTGGTGGTGGATCCCACGATAATTTCCCTGGTGTTGAGATTTCAATCGCCGGAGGTGTAGGGGAGATGGTTCGTGCGAACTACTGTCACCGTTTTTTTTCTTTTTTTCTTTTTTTCTTTTTTTTCTTTTTTTCTTTTTTTCTTTTTTTTTTTAAATCATATGCATTTGTTTAAGGTACAAACACAGCATTCAGCTTTAACGCTATGGCCAACAAAAACCGTGTCCTCCTCACCCCAGGAAACATCCAAACCCCCAAGTCCCTCTGGTATGAGACCAACCGCACATCTCGCCTATCGCCTAACCAAATCCTACGAACATACGCGTATATACGAAGGAAGTAGAAAGGAAAGAAACATGCAGGAAAGAGATGAGAACCCTTAGCGACATCTGCAAAAACCAAGAGGGTGAACAAAAGAAACGTATGAACCCCTGACAAAGGAAAATTACGTCTGATAAGTGACGTGTATCAGCCTGAGGTAGGAAGCGAGAGTGTGGACTTGCACGCCGGAGCGGTGCCGGGGAACGAAGCGGTCCCCGATGGCAGGATGGGATAAAAATGGCGGAGACTCTGATGAGGGTTCCCCGGTGGGTGTGCCAAAACGGCATTAGCGACAGCCAGAAGGACGGGCGTAACCGAGGCGGGTTTTTGTATAGCGACCGAAAGATCGACAGCGGGGGGGGAGCAGTAAGGTGCCAGCTGCGGGGGTGGGAAGGGAGGGGATGGGAGTAGCGGTAACCGAGCAACGGGACGAAAACCAGGAAGGTAGAGGAGGGGAGATGGGAGGAGGAAGGACTTCCGAACACTTGAGACGACCGACTAGAGTAACCGCGGCTGATGCTTTTCCGAATGTGAAACGAAGACGAGGTGGTGAAGTTACTAACCGAAGTGTTCCCCGACAGGACCACATAAATGAGACGGAAAGGTACTTCGCCAAGGGCTTGGAAAGCTCAGCGCCGACCATGAGCGAAGGGGACAGAATGCCGACCGTGCAAAACCTAAGAGAGGTGCACAGGAAGTGCGGGGTAAGGGGGAGAACCGAACTTCATGAGCGGGAGTCAACGATGAACAGGAACAAGAACCCCGTGGAGGACGGGGTAGACCCCAGAGGGAGAGGAGGGGTTGTAGCATCGCTCCCCTAGGCAGGATCCATCAAGGGGGAGGAGAGGGGGTGGTGGTGGAATCCCACGATGATTTCCCTGGTGTTGAGATTTCAATCGCCGGAGGTGTAGGGGAGATGGTTTGTGGAGGGATAATCATATAGAATCTACCACTATATATACAAACAATTCTCTACATTCAGAACATGAAATAAAATACAATGGTGGCGGTTTAGTTGATTATGAGGATACAGAAGAGATGAAATTAAATCAGAAGGAAAAGAGGGACAACACCCAACTTCAATCAACCAGGGGAGCTGGAGCGATTCAATTATTCTTCCAGATGCAAAGAAGAGACAAAAACAGTTGAGATGGATCAGGAGCAATAAGTAACTTGAAATGAAGCCTGAGGGTATTCAGGACGGTCAAATCAGCCTACATAGCATCACAAGTAAAAGAAGGTGGCAGAGTGAGCCAGGCCTAATAGGATGTGGGCAGGCAATTGTAACGGGGGCACACTATAGAGAGGTGAACTCTAAGGTTGCGACAGCACCAAACACTCAAAGTACAAGATAAAGATGACGTAAAATTCAAAAGAATCAAACAGTAAAACTTAATAGAGTTAAGCTCAAAGCTTCACTCAATTTAGTTCTCACAAGGAAAGGTTGGTTGTCAAAGTGGAATGCCAAACGCTTAAACTTAAGTAGATATCAGATTTAAGCCTTTGACATTCACCACTACTCCGACCTTGTGCGAGTACCCTGTCCTGCTCAGGGATTGTCCGAGGTCTACCCTCCATCAGGCTTTATCCTGCCGGAAGTGTCGGAACAACTCGGGTACACTTAACTCCGTCAATAGGATATCAGTTTCTGCAATGCATCTCCAATATAACTGCAGGTGGAAAAACTCTTCCTATCGAAGTCATACCAGTGGCTAACTGTTATGACACCAACCGGAGTCAATACCTAGGTGGTGGACTCACTGCCCCAGTGGTAGTTTCGTCTATACAAGCTATGCAGTCAATCATTTAATCTCCGCGATTGGCTAATGTGATAGATTAACATGCAAGCACCCCTGGTGAGATGTAGCCGATAGTTGGCTACGTGAGCGCTACCCATAGCCAGCCTCTCGGGACATACTCTACCGTGATAAGACTCATACCTCTAGAGTTCATTGACAACCCATAGTAATGCTACAAATCAATGGGAGAAGGTGCGGGCTGGTTACTGAGGTATTTGTCTCGAAAGCCCCCTGGCCTCCTTGGACTACCTAAGTACCACTAAGAAGACTACCCTACTACCCGTAGGGTAAGATAGACTCCTAGGTCCAGGGGAGACCATATATGAGGGACCTTCATTTTGGCGGTTACCCATACTAACCTTATATATCCTGCGAATGACATCCAGTCGACAGACTGCGACGATGTATACGCTATTACGGCGGCTGCTCCACTGACCTCTTTTTACTACCAAACAAGCATCTATGCAGCCATCTACCGAGGACACACTATCCCAACGCTTGGGCCAGAGGGGGGTGTTAGTAAAACTCACTCAAGTTCAATAGCATGTTCGGGCCACCCTTACTCAGGGCTGGGGCCTCCCCGCGTCTGTGTGTGTGTGCCTATTAACATTTAAGAACCAATAGAATGTGAGGCAATCGAGCTCTAAGTTCCTGGATGACCTTGCTCGTGAAGGTAGGGTAACTTGGATCTTCCCTACTGAAGTATCCTTATGCCGTGTAATGATGTTTAGTGCCTACCTGATTCCTCTTAAATCTTTCATATAATAAAGATTTGTGTTACAGATAAAATAACTCAGCCGCCTTTGAGAGTTGAACACGTGACCTTCTACAAAGGCACATGATCCTTACCAATTCGCCCACGGCTATCCAGCATTGTTGTATACATAGTATACTTGACAATACCCGCTTGGGCTACCTTTTTGTATACCATTTGGGCTAAAGTTTTTATTTATTGTAGCTACCTATCATAGGGTCGTTACAGCATTGCAAAGCAACTGTGGAAGAAGTTGATATGAGGGGATGTTGCCACCAATCACAGAACACATAGGATGAAAGAGACGCAAACTCGAGGTCGAGTCCGTCAGGACCCAATGCCGACATATGAGATGCAGCGTATTTAATTGCTGAGGCAGGGTGTACAGGCCGCAATCTGGTTTCTGTGCTAATCTATTCTGGCTTCTTAAGATTATCCATAGCTGAATATACACCGATGAATATCTCAGAGCCTATAAAATCTGAGGCAATTGACCTCTAAGTTCCTTCATGACCTTGCCCGTGAAGGTTGGATAACTGGGATTTATTAGTAGGCTAACTGACCACCTCAGGTATTATAGTCAAGTTTTCAGGGCAGGGTAACTTTCCCCTGTTATACCTTGAACCTCTTGAGAAGCCCTTCAAGCGACATCTAATATTCCGTCGAACTATCGTGTCAGCTTCAGATAGTTGTCTTGACTTCAGGCGAACATTTGGCCGAAATGTTACCCTGTCTAAGAGAGTACCCAAGGCTACTCTATCATCCCCTCAGCCTTGTCTCTTGTTAAGCTGCCTTTCATACACTAACTACCTAAGGACCATAATAACTCTAATTACCTGTTCATATACCATTTGGATTAAGGTAGTAGCCGCTGCAGCTACTTATGATAGAGTTATTACAGGACGCATAGGAACCAGATTCAATCTCTCGTCCATCAGGATCCAATGTCTCTGTATCTCATGCCGAATAATCCTTTGCTGATTTATCTTGCGATACTTGATATTTACCAAAGTATCAGCAATGAAGCTATTTATTTTATTATCATGTTATCATACTATTGAGCTACCCAACTTGTTATACAAGATCATTGGCTTTTTGTCTTTCATTTGACTCTATTTATGCTTAGTTTGAGCTCTTGCCACTTCTACACTTACATTATCACTAATAATATTCTTTTCAATACCTAAACATATATATATATCATTTATTATTCCTTTAAATATCTAATCAATTCATTAGGAATTTTACATCTATCTGCAACTATGCTGGAATACAATTACAAATAGTAGGCAGTTTTGAGCACTTATATACCTCCAAATTACTTCTACATAGTTTCCTTATTGTCAATTTGTTACTGTCAAATTACCTTTACCTACCCCTTCTATCCTGCTATCTTAGACCATATCCCTAGCTTTATTCATATCATGTAAACTATTTACTATCAATGTAAATATATATTCATATTGGAAAAACGAACCTAAAGTGCCAGTTTATACAAAGTTTCTATTTACTATAATATAGCTATTGTATAGGAAATTCAAATCAAAATGCAACTTAAAGGTAATAAATATATTTAAAAAGATATCGAGAGTGAGAAAGTAACAAAATTTGAATCTTGACATCAGAGTTGTAATTGTGGGTAAAAATGGTTTTATATTAATAGTTGAAGAACAAACAAGAGAATTCATAAATTGGTTAGAAGGTTAAGTGCTTGGATAATTTAAGTCTAGTATTGCAAAATACTTCTTAGCTTAAGGAAAAACAATATGTGATTCACCAGTAATATGAAAGCATAGCAAATGATATATATATATGACTTATGAATATGGAAAAGAATAGTACTAAAAAAATGCACGTGCAGATTTCAAATGAGCTCAAACTATATCCGAATATAGCTATATGAATGCAGCAAGCCATGGTAAGTTCGAATGACTAGAAAAGTTTGTAATTGAACTATAGAGTATAACTTTTGTTTTTTAAATACTGAAGTTTATTTTAGTTTCCTAATTTTTTTTCATTCAGATAATCATCAAAGTTAAATCCTTTAAAACAGGAGGTAGAAGGTTCAACACTGCCATAAGGTGAGTGACTGGGAAGTGAGACAAGACCCACAAGTGATACCGGGCGAGATCTGCTGAAATGAGGTATTTCTAAGATAGCTAACCCCATATTTTAGTTGTGCAAGCCATCCATATGATCACCAACCCAATGGCTCCACAAAAGCAATTAAAGTCAGACTCCAAGGACTGGCTGTCAAGGGCAATTCAGGCCACTCACTGTAGGGATGAGCCCAATGTTCCATCTCCAAGTGTCTCCTTTGAGGTTAATCGAAGCACAGTATGTCGAAGATTTCCCGGGCCTACTATGAACAGAGTGGAGGCCCATGAAGCCTAGCAGCAACTTACACCATCAGAAGAGTCTGTAATTGTCAAATGGTGGTTTAGCCAAGATGATATTAGCTTTCCCCCACATCTTCACATGGTTAAAGACATGGCTCACTATCTTAAAGTTAAGCGAAGTAGAATCCCATCCCCACCAGTTGAACAACACTTGGTTAGTGGCTTCCTAAAGCGACATTCATCCCTAGTATTAAAGCTTAGCACCCAATTGGAGCACCAGAGACCATATTCCAATGGTCCTGAGATATAACAGCATTATTTTGCAAAGTTGGGGCGGTTGACAAGGCAGTATGGACTCTGGGAGTCCCAAATTTATAACACTGACCAGAAGAGCTTCCTGATCGGTTTATCTGCACGGGCGAGGTTCTTATGCAGAAGACAGTAGAGGAATCCCGTGTTACCCATGACGGCAAATCAGAGTTAGTAATTGTGAGAGAAACAGTTGCCGGAGATGGAAGTATACTTTAACCCTTTATTATAAACGAGGGTCCCAGGTATGACATGGGTTGGTACAAAAGCTTTAGCGAGAGCGAAACAGCCTACCAGTTTAGCTACTCTCCAAAAGGGTGGACCGATGACCAATTAGCACTTGAGTGACTTCAGAAGGCTTTCCTCCCCGAGACAGAGGCAAAATCCTCTGATCTCCCCCGGCTTCTTCTTTTCCAACAGCCACGAGTGTCATATTACCTTCCAATTCATCTCTCAATGTTGTTCCAACAATGTTTTACTACTCTGCCTCCCCTCAAATGCTACTCATTTGCTCCAACCTCTGGCTGTCAGACTCTTCGGGCCATACCAACATTTTTATGCCATGGCTGTTGACAACTATATTTGTTCCGGTCAGAATATTGATGGTATAAAAAAGTTGTTGTTTATTCCTTTTTTAACCCAAGTCAGGCAGGCAACTTGTACCACCCACAATATCCAGCTGTCCTTTATCAGTAGCGGCATCAATCCTCTTAACTCATGACATGTGCTAGGAAAGCTGAACCTTAAGACTCTTACAATATATGATATATTCGGCATAGTTAAATCCCAAACCGAGAGCCACGAGATTGGCGACAAAGTTCTAGCCACAAGCCAATTACTGGCCAATATGTTACTGCCGGAAACTTGTGCTCCTGTGGACCGGGTGACTGGTAGAATGCGAGAACTAGGTCATCAACTTGAGGAAGAGCTAGCCGCAAACGAGCTATCGGGTGAGCACTGTAATAAGGTGCAAAGAGGGGACAAGCTCTACAACCAAACAGACATGACAAGGCTTAGTGAAGTGCGTGTTCTTGATAATATGGCACTTATAAAGGTACGTGATGCACGGATTGAGAAAGATGAAAAGAAAAAAAAAGCAAGGGGTTTGGCAAAGGGCAAGAGTGGAGCAACTACTCCAGTACGCGTGAGGAAAGGGAGGTTGAAACTGAAGTAAAAACTACCCCCAACACTCCTGACTGGCTCCGTAGCCACCACCCCACAGCGTCATGGTGCTCAGGCAAATATCATAATCACGGCCACACCTCATATCTTAGTAATTGATTCGGAAGGAGTCTCCAGTGATGACAGTGTGCTGGAACAACTCGGCGATTCTGACTGGTCTTCTGTCAATGTTCTAGCACCACCCACTGTTGCGACTCAACCCCAATCTCTCACCCTATCTTGCCAACCGTTTCCTCCACCCGCGCAGCATATGAGTCTTCGCATACGCAAATCAGCTACCTCATAGGCTTCTTTTTCGTTCATGCTAGTAGTACCCTATCCTCAACCAGACATTTTAGTGTTAATCTATCTCTCTTCCTTCGCATTCCAGACTTTTCTCACCTCTCTTGACTGGGTTTTATTTATACTTCTCTGGCTTTCTTACTCTGTTTCTTTTATTTCAATAGTATCAAAATTGTGGGATCTAGGGGGGGTGTTCCGCTTTGCCGAGGTGGTTGATTGCGTGATCCGAGACTGTGTCATATCCCATTATTGTCTCACTTCCAGGTCATTGCCGTTATTGAGTTGCTGGTGGTAAATTTTCCTTGTTTTCTGAAAGTCATCCTGGTGACCAATTACTAGCGGGTAACCAATAATTAGGTACAATATGTTATATGATGAAAACAAATAAGAAGAAAGTCAATTAAAAAATACAGATAAATAAATATTTGATCCAGAGAAATTAGGTTTGGCTGGAGCGCAAGTGTAGGGTTATCTGGACAGCCAGAATCTTATGGCCCGTTTACCTAGAGACAGCCGTCTAGCACCCAGACACTGTGCTGACAGTCAAAGAAAGTTATATAGTTGAAGGTTTGTTAAGAGAGTAGAATAGTTACATGTTGAGTTAATATAATATCTAGTAAATAGCTTAAAGACCATTTAGCTAAATATTTGTTTCTAAAATTAAATTTATAAAAGGTGATTAAACTAGACGGTGGCGTCTTCAGCATTATCTCATGGAAGGACTGTGAGAAAGTGTTTGGCCCATTTTCCATGGTCCTAGATTCGTGTCGCTAGACCGTCAAAAGGTTACGTTGCCTACTCTAGGTATACGCCATCTACTTTGTCTCTCCCCCTCCACTGTCAAACGCCCCTTGATGGTCGCCATCGTCTAAGGCTGTTAGACGACCGTCTCTAGGTAAACCGGCCCTTACTTTGCTATATCCGCGGTTAATTTTGTCAACGCACCATACTTCTGGCAACCTGATTATTTTGCTGACCAAAAAGAAGATCCCGTCCTCCCTTCTTCCCCATCCCCGGTTCGAATTACACCGCTAACCTGCCCGGACAATCAACCAAACATGCCGTCATGGGACCGCTCCATAATGCACAATGTCTTTTTCTACGCTTCCGACGATCGTGAAACCCAACTCGGAGGCCTCTACGCCTCGCCCGGTATCACCAATTACACATTTCATTCAATGCTGGAGATATTCTGTCAGTTCAGTGACACCTTCCAGCTACGCGACAATATCGGGCAGCTTGTTGAAAGAGACGACGAACAGCTTCTACCAGGCAATTACTATATTGTCACTAACGGTAGGTCTCTTCTATTCCCATCATTAGGGACTTTGCGATTTCGCATCCAGAGTCGGATCCTAGCAATCCGGTTGGACCGTGATTGCATTTACCTCACATCTGGAGTCTTTTTCCAAACTCTCTATCAGCAGCTACTCACTCCGAACAGGTTCCATTGACCTCACCGAGGAAGGCCTGCTACCTCCATCGAGACTTACGCGGTCCGGAACCCGCTCTCAACGTTTCAGTGAGGCAGTGCGTAACCGAGACGGGAAGTGCGTTTTATCTGGTAGGGGCCCTATGATCGGTAGGCTTTTTGCCGTTCAAGCCGCCCATATCTTTCCCTTGGCATACCAAGGGGTCTGGGAGAGTCTTAACTACCGTAATTTGATCACCATTCCGCCCCGCCGTAAGTCCGACGGATCGATAAACTCTGTCCAAAATGGTCTTTTACTGGACAATAGTTTGCACAATTTTTTCGATGACTATCTTGTGGCAATTGATCCCTATGTATGGAAGGTGAAATCTTGAAGCTTTCGTGGCTAATGATTATGTAGAACGAGTACAAGATTGTCTCTTTCGCGCCCGATCTCAGTCTCTTCCCCCTCCGCACCCACGTTGATTGGCAGTTACGCCAGAATATAGGTTGGCCGCCCGATAAACTTCTACCCTGGCATTTCAGCCAGGCAGTCCTCACCAACATGAAACGACCCGGGGGGGCTTCTTGACCGATTTCCCGCCTGGCTCAGACATGATAGGTGAGATTATGAACTGTCCAAAGGCTGCCGAGAGAGTGGAGTTTGAGCTATTAGGCTGTCTTAATACCATTGAGAGTTGCGGTTGAAGCAAAGTTAGGACGCCACGTGATGTGTACCTAAGGAACTACAACATTTTTTAAAAATCTGGGTTTAGCACACATCCCCATTCATAAATTCCGCCAAAATCTAGGCGAGCTGTGAGATGTGATGTTAAACAATACCGTATTGGCGGGGGGGCCTTTGGGATACCATGCGCTTGGCGGTCAATCCTTTCGGATACCATCCACCGGGAAATATACCATCGCCAGCACCGGTACTCAGTTACCGAACCGCAGCTGTATTCCAGCAAATAGAGACCCTGAGGTGGACACATCCAGGGTCTCTTTGCCCAGCTTGGCATATTCTAAGTATTCTATCAGCCAGGCCTTTGATTTGGCCCTGGGACTAGTGAAAATTCAACGAAGTTAACCAAAACAACTTTGACCAATCCCAATACAGCAGATATCCTGTTTTCTTTTTAAAGTGTCCTATGATTCAGGGCCTCTTAAGTTACTCTGCAACTTGTTCAGGAAGCTTCAAACGCTCTATCCCGAAAGTCCTAGTGGTCAAGTACAATTAATGGTGTCTATAGAATAGAAAAATTAGTCCGTATTCCTCAAAGGTTTTTTATTAGTCGATGCCCTGCCCCACCTTATTGTGATTCTAGCTAGGAGTTGGAAAGGCTGACATAGAGATCGAGAGTTAACCGAGGGCCCAAGGAGTACCGCCAACGGCAAACGAATAAAGTGCACAAGATACAAATAGTTTGCAAGGCTTGGGCGATCCTGAAGAATATAAGGAAGGTATACACCAGTCTTAGCTCAAGACCAGAGAAGGGGGAAATCTAGACAAGGATCTTGGGGATCGTGATATTTCGTGGCATCGCACTGACTCCAACAGCTTCCTCGACTGAGACCGAATGAGGATAGGCTGTTTGCTTTATTTTTTATGTATTTTTTTCTTGCTAAATCCTATACATTAATAAACTACATGCCGGAGGTCAATGACAAGAATAAGGTAAGTGGGATTCAATGCTGGGGCAATCACATTTGTTCTGTGTGCTTAGGGCGATATGTGTAATTAGAGCTGAAGTTTCGAGAATTGGGGGGACGGTGGATTGGGATTTCTTCCTGTAGATATTGTCGGTACTGATGATCGTAGGTTCCAACACGAAAAAGGAAGCAATAACACTTCCTTACCACTACCATTTACCCAAAGAACCACCAAGCATATGCCACAGGCAGCAAAAGAAGCAAGCATATACTCAATCTATGATCCCACCCCTCAGTCCCGCAACAAACCCCATCCCCCCTCTACTTCCCATAAAAAGCCACCCCCTTATAATACATCAATTCCTCGATACTCTCCGAAATATCCATCCTCGCCTCATGCCCCAACTTCTTCACTGGCGCCTTCGCATACACTTCATCCGAGCACCACATCCTCACCGCCTCCCTCACCGTCGAAACATCTATATTTTTGTGACGCAGGTGTTCTAAAACAGAAGGGTAATAGCATGCCAGGAAAACACGGTCGAAATGCACCGAATTTCCGGCCAGGAAGGCGACGCCTCTGTCCAGGGCCCATTTCTTAATGTAAGCGAGGAGTCCCTCTGTAGCTTGGGTGACAGTTAAGGTTGATTCTAGGACGCGGGCTATGAGGCCTGTCTGTCGCCGGGTGGGGGGAGGAATGTTAACTAGGCTAGGGGGAGGGGGAGGGAGAGGAGGAGGGTTACAGAAGAGAGTGTTTTCTGACGCCAATCATCCATCTTGTCCAAAACCTCCTTTTCATAATGAATAACCGTCTCGTACCCCGCCTCATCCATAGGGTTCAGTTCGTGATGAGTGATATAGCAGCATATTTGCAAGATGACTTCCTCGCTAGGATTTAGTCCTGTCATCTAACAAACAAGCCTACCCAATCGACAAAAAAAGGGTAAACAATTAGCATCAACGACAAATTCTCTCGGCTCCATTTCCCCCTCCACATACCTCACAATCAATCCACACAAGTGGTGTGGAAGCCTTTGGCGTCATTCTCTCCGAACTTTCCTCCGCTTCTTTACCTTTGCTGTGGCAGCTATACTCCCTGTTCTTAATGTTTGTGGCGGAGGAGATTGTGAAGCGACGTTCCCGCCCAAGACTTGGCGTTCTGTTATCAGCTATCGATAAGCGAGGTATTAGAGTCGCGACGGGGGGTAAGTCGCTTCGGCAAGTATGTCGGGAGCCTGGGTACGCGGAGAGTGAAGGCTGAGTACTGGGACCAAGGTCGTACTCAAATATTCACTGTCTCCGTGCCAGTCTCCCGACATACCTGCTGAAGCGACTTACCCCCGTCGCGACTATAATATCATCCACTAGCTTTCTTCCAGAGTTGGTATAGTGCCCCTGCGTAATGGCACTGGGATTTTGTAGAAGGGTTGGTGGTGGATGCACCGGGGTATGAAAGTGTGGTCATTCGTGGTCACACGGTCGTTTAACTTGTAAACTTTTTTCTTCCTTTTTTCCACTTTTCCCGTTGACCACAGCTGTCGTTTGTCAGTTTTGAAAGTGTGAAATTGCCTTAAGCGGTCGGTCTACCCCGATGAACCCTACAGTCTATTTGAACCTCAGCTACTGGTGCACGGCTCCCGTAAATAACAGTGTGGTGCACCCTGCTCCGGTACATGCTTTGAATCCTTATGTACAACACCATCCTCTCCTGAGCTACTTGCACAGAGGACGCAGGAGTAGTCGCAAACAATAGCGCAGGTCTCGGGTTTGGAAGTGTATCCAGTGTTCCCAACGGGCCAGGCCGTTGGTAGGCCAGCCTATAGGCCGTAGGCCGGGCCAAGGCAGGCCGCTGTAGAAGCAGCCTAGGCCGATATAGGCCGAATTCCACCGGCCTGCGAAAGCCTATCAGGCCTGATAGGCGCCTATAGGCTAGGGAATTAGGATTGAAAACAGATCGCTTTAAGGGTGTCTTGATTCCCCCACCGGTTTCATTATTATTTTCGTCTGTACCTTCAACTATTACGGAATCACACAACGAGTGATAAGCAAAAATCTCAAGGATGTCTTGACAATCCAGCTCCAGAGTCATCACCACAGTTAAATCTTGCTATTCTTCCCTCTGATTCTGCTTCTTTACCAATAATTAAATTAAATCACTAAGCTAATTGAGGGAAATAT
>Ga0307509_10002975_pt1 | contig 26541 bp, 34 predicted proteins | sample 10_EM_MG_FD_202245 | JGI IMG/M metagenome (GOLD analysis project Ga0307509, IMG submission 202245) | Populus trichocarpa ectomycorrhiza microbial communities from riparian zone in the Pacific Northwest, United States - 10_EM | ecosystem: Host-associated > Plants > Roots > Unclassified | place... | reverse complement strand
TAGGTGGAGGTTTTTCCTGTCTTAGAGCGATCTGCATACGGGAGTTTGTACCTTAAACAATACTAAAATGATACTAAAAAAAAAAAAAAAAAAAGAAAAAAAGGTACAAGAACCCCGCGCTCCGCGCACTCTATTTTCCCCCCGCTTAAAATACTTTCCGCATTCGTCCAACATAAACCTCAGGGTTTGGTCTTTATTTCTTCACGATACATCTATTTTGGCTTTTCGCTTGGGCTTCAGCTTCAAGTGAAATATATATTGCACCTTTGCTGAGAGGACTTTTATTCTTGGAAGGTCAAGCTGGTAGTTTGACTTTACTTTGTCTCTCCCCCTCCTCCCTGTCCTCTGGCCTGGCCTGTTGGCCTTGTCCTGATATCGTCTATCCCGCTCGCTTCCGCTGGTGCAGGCCCAGCCTCGGCTGTTGGCCCTGGTCGCTGTGCCTTCTCTCGCCAGGACCGTAGGGCTGGTCCTAGCACTCGTTCGTCGTCATCCGAGTCCAGTTATGCCTCTCTCTCTGGGGTGGCTGACAATGTCGCCAACATTCTTGCACATGCTGCCAGGCTCGCTCGTCTTGACCCGGCTTGGTTCCCTACTGTCTACAATGCCTCCGCCGCTACCTTCCCGGATAGTCAGCTCGCTTTGTTCCCCTTTCTCGCCCAACACCTCACCATGGTTAATGCCCTTGGTGCCTAGGTTACGTGCTTGACTTCGCAGGTTGAGACCCTCTCCTCCGCCCAGGCAGAGCGCTCAGCCACCACCTCACCACCAGCCACATTGAACCAGGAGGCGTCCCTCAAGGACTTGTCCTCTCATGTTGCTGCTCTCTCCTCACACCACGCCACACAAGTTGCACCCCCGCTGCCTCAAGGGCCTCCCCCTCCCTCCCCTGCTGTCCAAGCAGAACCTGCTCAGCAGAAAAGGAAACTCGCCACACGCCTCTCGTCTCGTACGGTTGCCGCCCCGGATTTTCCCTTCCTTTTTCAGGGAAAATGGTATGACAACCCGGACAGATATGCCAAACCCCATCCGGACTCACCCCAAGCGGCTATCCTTTTCGCCTCTCGCCATCCCCAGTCAGAGGAAGCCAAACTTTACTCTGCTCGTTACTGAGCCACCTCACTTTTCCATACAGGTCCCCCGCCTGGTTTCACTGTTTCTGATCCCCCGCAGCCCCAAGAACAAACCTGGGCACAGGTTACCAGGAAGGGCTGCAAAGGCAAGAAAAGCGCCACTGCAGCACAAGTCGCTGCGTCAAGCAAGAGTAGTTTCCCTAAAGGACCCACACCGCTCCCGGCTGCTCAATGTCGTTTCTTTGCCACGCGCACCTCCCCAACCCTCCAGAATGATTCGTTCATCATGACTGCTACCCTTCCCGACATCATGGCCGCTGTGCTTAAAGAGGCCAACTGCTCCCTACCCCTCTCCCTTACTGCCTCAGTCAATTGCAATGGTTCTGTTACTCTCACAGCCAACCCCTACACCCTGGCTTCTGCTTACTCTCCTTTTTTTGATACAATGACTAAGAAGCTCAATCAGAGTTTCCCTGTTGGAGATAATCGATTTCAGGTTTTCAGGGAGGCACCTACAAGTGTTGAGCTCCTTATTCACAATCATCCTCTCTCTATTCTTCCATACGAGCCTACTGACCTCTTCCCTTCAGTCCTTGACTCAATTAGCAATGATATTGACGTCCCCATATTTGGGGCTAGATTCGTACAGTCAGATCTGGCTAAGAGGGTTGAGAAGCTCACAACCTCGGTGGTTGTAGCAGTAGACCCACTTCATGTTTCAGGGTTCAGCGAATCCATGCGACTTTTTTCCCGCGCCCGCATGGTCGCTCCCGCCTCCACTGCCTCCAAATCTACGCAGTGTAGAAAGTGCTGGCATTATGGTCACTCGGCTCCCGTATACAAAGAAGAGGCACAAGCATGCCCGATCTGCACTCTTCTCCATCACCGTTCCGCCCACAGATGTGCAAACCAAAGCTGTGCGAAAGGGTGCTTTGAGAAGTCTGTCGTGGGATGCTGCAATGCCTCCCCTCCTCTCTGTATCAACTGTGGTGGTCAGCACCCCTCCTTTAATGGCAGCTGTCCCCTCTGCCGCGAACTCCTCTCCACTCTTCCTCCTCCTAGGGAACAAGACATTCCTGATGCCCCCGATGCAGGCCTCCCCCAAACCACCTCTCAGGGTCCAACTGCTCTCCCAACTGTAAGGGCTACTCCTGCCAGGCAGGGTCCTCGTTTCCCTCCCGCTAGCGAATCTACCCAACCTGAAACCGTTAAACTGGTTTGCAGCGCGTCCGCCCAGCCTAACCTCGCCGCTCCCCTACCCCGTAAGGAACCTCTTTGATGCTGGCAGCACCCTCTTCACAGCTAGCACCGGTGCCGACTGGAGCGAGCCCGCACCGACTGACGTCCACAGGGATATTTAGATATCGATAAGCCCAGCCCCAACACAGAGTCCTTCACCATCCCAATCATTCCATTATCCTGGTTGTTTAAATCTTTCCATTGTTCCGCATAATTGTCTCGGTAGCAGTAATGTTTTTCAAATTCTTTTTAGTTTTTTTTACTGCGGTAGAAAGTTCTCCTCATATTGTGGCTCTTCAGGATATTCCTCTCTGGAGGAATTGTCCTCCTGTTTTTCATAACTATAAATGTGTTTTTCCTCCAGCAACTGACTGCTGTAAGCCTCGAGTTGCAACCTATATCCAGGAAAGGCTATTAAGTGTTATTTCTATTCTTCCATTGTTTTTTGAAAGGGGCGACCTCATAGCGGTGAATTTGCACTCCCCTGAGGGCCTTTTTGATACTTCTCATAATTCGTTTCGTTTGTATAATGCCTACTCGATCCTTAGTGGTCACACTAGGTCAGTTTCTCCTGTTGATTTGTTTCCCCAGCATGATTTTCCTACACTTGTCCTGGGAGACCTCACATCCACCACTCCGCTTCCGACGCGACTCGTTTGCTCTCCAACTCCGATCACTTTATAAGTTCCCCTTATTTCGACAGGGCATCAGCTCAGTTGTTGTCTCTCCTCAATTCTCCCGGGGTCTACACCAGGTTCCCGTTCACCTCCAATCATCGCCCTCCAGTACTTGACTTGTCCTTTGCCAAGACTGCCCTGATTCCACACTTCTCCTCCTGGAACGCCTCCCTCCCGCAAACCGGTTCGGATTACTCCGCCCTCACAATCATTGTCTCCACTCTGCTCCTTAAGCCCAGGCCCAGGGGCCTAAACTGGAAACTCACGGACTGGGGTCACATTTCCCCTCTGCTTGCTGACCTCAGGCTTGCAGCTTCCCCTGTTCTCCCTACTCCAAACTTACTCGACTTATGGTTCCACAACTGCCTTGCCAAGATCACGCATCTCATCACCTCCAACACCCCAACCAAACGCCTGTCCTCCTACTCTAAGCCATGGTGGACTCCAGAACTTACACAGCTACGAAGCATCCATCACCATACCTCCCGCCTCCTGAGAGAGAACCAGGCCTTGCCCACCATGGCCCGTGCTGCTCGGAACAGGTACTTCAAGGCTATCCAATCCGCCAAGAGAGTTGACTGGTCGCAGTTTCTGGCCAATGTCGAGTCGCGATCAGTCTGGGATGCTAAAAAGATTGCAGCCGGCAGAGCCCCGGATCGCTTCCCCACACTTGAGAACGCCTCTTCCCCCACCGAAATTAACAATACACTCCAACAACATTTTTTCCCTCCTAGACCCTCTCCTCCTCCTCCCCTCATCCTTCCTGCGTTTAAGGACGTCCCCCCGGTCTTACCAGCTGAAGTGTCCTCCGCACTTCGAAAATCCTCCAACACGTCAGCCCCTGGCCCAAGTGGTATTCCTTACTCTATCTGGAAGCAAGTCCATAAGGCCAATGAGCGGCTCCTTCCATCTCTGTTCACTCCTCTCCTCACCCATGGATACCACCCCTAAGCCATGAAGAAGGCTAGCAGCATTGTCCTGGGCAAACCAGGCAAACCTGATTAGAGTACTCCAGCTTCTTTTCACATCATTGTCCTACTCGAGAGTGTCTCCAAGATACTCGAAAGACTTTCTGCCCTTCGTCTGGCCGCAGCTGCCAGCTCCCATGGCCTCTTGCACCCCAATCAGTGTGGGTGCCTGGCCACTCTGGGCTCTTTCGACGCTGTTGCTACTCTTACCCACGAAGTCCGCCTACTCCAGGCTGCTTCCTTCAAAGTATCAACTCTCTTCCTGGATGTCAAAGGTGGTTTTAACAATGTCTGAGCAAACAAGTTGGCCAAAATCCTCACCAAAGGAGGTGTCTCCGCCTACCTGGTCGCCTGGATCAAGTTGTTCCTCTCCAAACGCCAATGCCGACTCAGATTCCAAGGAGCGCCTAAGGTTGTCTGCCCAGCCGCGGTTGGCACCCTTCAGGGCTCACCGATATGTCCTCTTCTTTTTGTGCTTTATATAGCCAGCCTCCACCCGACTATCCCCCAAGGCCTGGCAATTTCATATGTCAACGACCTCACCATCACGGTCGGCTTGGACTCTGTACCTTCGAGTATCCGCGCTCTTCAATATTATTTCGGCATCATCCAGAGGCAGGATGCCGATCTGGGGGTGACTTTTTCTGTCCCCAAAAATGAACTCATTCACTGAAGAACTCCGAAGGACCGCTCAGATGTTTCCTTTGCCTCCATCGTAATCAATGACATGCTCTTTCCACCCTCTGAAGCTGTGAGGGGGCTTGGCTACTGGCTCACCCCTACTTTACACTCCTCTGTTCATTTCCTGAGACGGCTGGCACTTGCCAAAGCCTCTTTCGCTACAATCCGGCAGCTCAGTGCAACTGGCAAAGGCCTCTCCTCCTGGTGCAACAGAAAGTTAGTCTTCGGCGCCATCCTTCCTATTCTCACCTATGGCTGCGACCTTTTTGTCTCGGACACGGCCACTCTTAGGAAATTCGACTCCTTCTGGCATGTAGTGCTCCGATGGACGACCAACTGCTTTTATACCACCGCCCTTGGCGCTCTATACCGGGAGGCCTCGCTGCCACCCCTCTCCTCTATCTGCAAACACCACCACCGGTCAGCTGCCCTCCGCCTGGTCTGCGCCACTTCGGAATTCAATTCTGCCACCGCCCGGATACCCGAGTCTGTGCCCACCTGGGACCAGGGTCGTTCTGCGGACGATCATCGCTTTCTCCTCCGAGGCTCCCCCAAAGCCGTCCACCTTACTTCATGGCTTGCCCCGGCGGTTAATTCTACCAAGCACCTACCACCAGACTCCTTTTGTCACGAGGTTTCAGACCTTATTGAGGAAATCCCTATCCTCCCGCTGGCGTCAACCCATCTTGTGGCGTTTCGGCTGTCGCAAGAACCTTCCGTTACCTACCAAGCCCTCAGAGCTCCTCTGATACTGTCTCTCCTCTCTGACTGGCTAGACTTAAGTCCACCAGTGCCCCTTTCGTATTCTTATAGTGCCTGCCTCACTCCCCATGCCTTTACTGGCCTTCCTCGATTTATATGTGGCCGCATTCACCAGATGCGTTCAGGTGCGGGCTACCTTGCTGCACTTATCTCCTGGAGGAACAGGGACTCCAGTACCCTCTGCCCATTCTGTGAGGAAGACGATGAGTCCTTACAACACACGATTCTCCTCTGCCCCTCTAAGGCTCAGCCTCGTCTCACCCATCTCTCATGTGTGGATGACATTGGCCCTGACGGTCCCCTTTGGCTCTCGGTTCCCCTCCTCAGGGGTTTAGCTGAGTATTTCTACGCTACTCGCACGGGCTTTCCTCCAGCAATGTTGCGCATTTGAGCCAGTACTGCGACTCCTGAGCCGGTTTCGGACTCAGATAGTGCTTAACACAAAATTCCCTATCTCGGCCCCAGCCTTCTAGGTATTGCTACTTCAAACTCCCCAGGTCGAGTTTCTCTTCAGGGTATATTCTATAGAGTTTATGAGTTTGTTTTGTTTTCTGGTTGACTGCGGCAGTGGGCAGGTAGGGCCGGGAGGTTTGTTAGTACTTATGAATGTTTTTCTTATGAATTATAAGGAGGGCTTTACTTTACTTTTCTTTTGTCAGACATCGATGGCGATGCAACAGGGTTCAGATGATCCCGCTTGCAGAGTTTTTTCACGTGTTGTTTGAGTTTTGTTATTTGCTTTGTTAGTTTTTGGAATTATGGTTTTTTATATGCCATTGCGCGAGCTGCATGCAGGATTTTGTACCTAAATCAATAATCACATGATTCAAATAAAAAAAAAGAGAAAAAAAAAAAAAAGAAAGAAGGTAGAAGAACCCAATCCTCCGTCTTGTTTACATACCCGGCGATTGAAATCTCAATACCACGAGATTATCACAACTTTTCCAAACTCCACCCCGCGCTATGGGTCCGCCCTAGGGGCTGGAGTACATCTCCCCTCATCTTCTCCTGCCCTAAGGTTTATCCCTGTGGGCCTTCTTCACTCGGGGTTGATGGATTTGTCTTCTTTTGATGATGTTTCCTCTTCCCATGCAGCCTTTGCTTGGAGCCTCGCTTAGAGCATACCCACGGTCTGCAAAGGTCTTCTCAATGCCTATATTACAGACGGCCAGGTACACAGTTTACAGTAAGAGAACACACTTCCACAGGCCAGGGTCGCTTTCTCTACTGTCTTTTTCCTTAAGAGGCTGCCTACTCAAGACACGAACGGGTTTTCCGATAGTTTCTGCGGCACAGAGTTTGGTCTACACCTCTTTCTCCTCCTCCTCACACGGTAGGATCGGCTGGCACCCTACTCATGCTCCACATTTTTGGCTCCGAGTCGGAGGAAGCCAAGCTCTACTCCGAGCGATACCCAGACACCTCACTCATCCAGAGCGGTCCAGCCCCCTGTTTCACAGTCTCTGATCCCCCGCAGCCCCAAGAACAAACCTTGGTACAGGTTACCAGGAAGGGCGGTAAAGGCAAGAAAAATGCCATTGCAGCACAAGTGGCTGCGTCAACCAAGAGTAGTTTCCCCAAAGGACCCACCGCTTCCCGCTGCACAACGTCGTTACATTGACCGGGGCAGCTACGCAACCCTCCCGAACGATTCGTTCATCATGACTGCTACCCTCCCTGACATCATGGCCACTGTGCTTAAAGAGGCCAACTGCTCTCTAACCCTGGCCCTTAGTGCCTCAGTCAATCGCAATGGTGCGGTTGCTCTCACAGGTAACCCATTCACCCTGTCTTCTTTCTACTCCCCTTTTTCGATGCCATGAGTAAGAAGCTCAATCAGAGTTTCCCTGTTGGAGATAACCCTTTTCAGGTTTTTAGGGGGGCACCCACAAGTGTCGAACTCCTCATTCACAATCTTGCTCTCTCTATTCTTCCAAACGAGCCTACTGACCTCTTTCCCTCACTACTTGAATTAATAAGGAATGCTATTGACGTCCCCACATTTGGGGCTAGATTCTTGCAGTCAGACCCGGGGAAAAGGGCCGAGAAACGCACAACCTCGGTGGTTGTAGCAGTCGACCGACTCCAGGTTTCATGGTTCGGCCAATTCATCGGACTCTTTTCCCGCGCCCGCATGGTAGCTGCCGCCTACTCTACTTCCACGTCCACCCAGTGCAGGAAGTGCTGGCACATTGGTCACTCTGCTCCTTAATGCAAAGAAGAGGCACAACCCTGCCCGATCTGCACTCTCCTCCATCACCTTTCTGATCACAGATGTGCTAACCAAAGCTATCTGAAAGGTGGCTTGGAGAAGTCTCTCGTACGTTGCTGCAATGCCCCCCCAGCTCTCTGCATCTACTGTGGTGGTCAACACGCCACCTTCGATGGCACCTGTCCTGTCCGCTGCGAGATTCTCTCCGCTCTCCGTCCTCCCAGGGACCAAGATATTCCGGATGCCCCCCATGCAGGCCTCCCGCAAACCACCCCTCAGGGTCCAACCAATCCTGCAAATGTATTGGCAATACCAGCCTTTGCACGGCCCTCATTTGCCTACCACTGGCGAATTTACCCAACCTGAGACTGTTAATATTGTTTGCAGCATGTCCGCCCCGCCTAACCTCACCAACTCCCCTCCCCCTGCAGGAACCTCTTTGGTGCTGGCAGCACCCTGTTGCAAGCTAGCACCGTGGCCGACTGCAGCACGCCTGCCCCGACTGACCTCCTCCTGGAACTTTAGATGTCGACAACCCCAGCCCTAACACTGAGTCCTTCACCATCCCAATCATTCCATTAGCCTGGTTGTTTAAATCTTTCCATTGTTCAGCATAATTGTCTCGGTAGCAGTAATGTTTTTCAAACTCTTTTTAGTTTTTTTGCTTCGGTAGAAGGTTCTCCCCATATTGTCGCTCTTCAGGATATTCCACTTTGGAAGAAGTGTCCTCCTGTTTTTCACAACTATAAATGTTTTTTTCCCCCAGCAACTCACAGTTATAAACCCTGTGTTGCAACTGTTGTTCACCAAAGGTTACTAACAGTGATTTCTGTTCTTCCATTGTTTTTTGACTGCGGCGACCTCATGGCAGTGAATTTTCACTCCCCCGAGGGACCTTTTGATACTTCTCATACTTTGTTTCGTTTGGACAATGCCTACTCTATCCCTAGTGGCCACATTAGGTCAGATTCTCCTGTTGATTAATTTTGCCTGTATGATTTTCCTACACTGGGCATTGGGGACCTCAACATTTATCAATCCGCTTCCGACCCGACTCGTTTGCTCTCCGACTATGACCAGTTCATAAGTTCCCTCTATTTCGACAGGGGATTATCTCAGTTGGTTTCTCTCCTCCACACACCCAGGATCTACACTAGGTTCCCGTTTACCACCAACCATCGCCCTTCAGTCCTAGATTTGTCCTTTGCCAACTCTGGCCTGCTGCCGTATTTCTCCTCCTGGAACCCCTCCCTCCCACCGACCGGTTCGGATCACACCGCCCTCACAATAATCCTCTCCCCTCTTCTCCTAGAGCCCCGGGCTAGGGGCCTAAATTGGAAATACAATGACTGGGATCACATCTCCCATCTGCTCGCCGATTTTACACGCCTGACCCTGGCTGCTCTCCCCACTCCACGCACACTCGATCTCTGGTTTGATGACAGCCTTGCCAAGATCACGCACCTCATCACCTCCAACACCCGAACCAAACGTGAGTCCTCGTACTCTAAACAGTGGTACACTCCAGAACTGACACATGAACGCCGCATATATCATCAGAATTCCTGCCCCATGAGAAAGAATCAGGCCTCGCCCACCCTGGCCCGTGTGGCTCGAAACATGTATTTCAAGGCTATCCCATCGGGAAAACAGTCCACTGGTTGCAGTTTCTGGCCGATGTAGGCTTGCGATCAGTTTGGGAGGCTAGAAAGATTGCAGCCAGCAGAGCTCCGGACCGTTTCCCCACACTTGAGACCACCTCCTTCCCCACCGAAATTAATAATACTCTTCTGCAACATCTTTTTCCTCCCAGACCCTCTCCTCCTCCTCCCCTTATCCTCCCTGGGTTTAAGGACCTTCCCCTGGTTCTACCATCAGAAGTCTCCTCTCCCCTTCAAAAATCCTCTAACACGTCAGCCCCTGGCCCAAGTGGCATTCCTTACTCTATCTGAAAGTGAGTCCACAAGGCCAATGAGCAGATCCTTCCATCTCTGTTCACTTCCCTCCTCACCCACGGATACCACCCCCAAGGCATGAAGAAGGGTAGTAGCATTGTCCTTGACAAACTAGGCAAATCTGATTGCTGTACTCCACCTTCTTTTCACATCATTGTCCTACTCGAGACCGTCTCCAGGATACTCGAAAGACTTTCTGCCCTTCGTCTCGCCACAGCTGCCAGCTCACTTGGCCCCTTACACCCCGATCAGTGTGGGTCCGTGGCCGGTCTGGGCTGTTTCGACGCAGTTGCTACCCTTACCCACGAAGTACGCCTACTTCAAGCTGCTTCCTTCAAAGTATTGACTCTCTTCCTGGATGTCAAAGGTGGTTTTGACAATGTCTGTGCTAACAAGCTGGCTAGGATCCTTGCCAAAGGAGGGGTCTCTGCCTATCTGGTTGACTGAATTAAGTCTTTCCTCTCCAGACGCCAGTGCCGGCTCATCTTCCAAGGCGCACAAAACGTCGTCTGCCCGGTCGCTGTTGGCACCCCTCAAGGCTCTCAAATTTCTCCCCTTCTCTTTGTGCTTTATATAGCCAGCCTCGGCCCGACTATTCCTCAAGGTCTGGCGATTTCATACGTCGACGATCTCACCATCACAGTCACTCCAGACTCTGTACATTCAAATATCCGCGTTCTTCAACACTATTTTGGCATCATCCAAAGACAGCGTGCCAACCTGGGGGTGGCCTTTTCCGTCCCCAAAACTGAACTAATTCACTGGAAAACCGCGAAGGACCGCTCAGACGTTTCCTTTGCCCTCATAGTGATTAACGACATGCTTTTTCCACCATCAAAAGCTGTAAGGTGGCTTGGCTACTGGCTCACCCCGGCAATCCAATCTTCTATCCATTTCCGAAGACAGCTGGCACTTGCCCAGGCCTCTTTCTCTTCAATCTGACAGCTCAGTGCAGCTGGCAAAGGCCTCTCCTGCTGGTGCAACAAAAGATTTGTTTTTGGTGCCATCCTCCCGATCCTTACATATGGCTGCGACCTGTTTACCCCGGACACGACCACACTTAAGAAACTTGACTCTTTCTGGCATGGAGTGTTACTGTGGACAACTAATTGGTTTTACACCACCTCCCGTGGCACTCAATACTGAGAAGCCTCTCTACCACCTATTACCTCTACCTCTGAACACCGCCGCCAGTCTGATGCCCTCCATCTGGTCTGCACTCCTTCGAAATTTAATCCTGCCAACGCCCGGATACATGAATCTGCTCCCACCTAGGACCATGGACGTTCTGTGGACGACCAGCCTTTCCTTCTCCAATGCTCCTCTAAAGCCATGTAGCTTACATCATGCCTCCGCCCGGCAGTTACTTCCCGCAAGCCCCTGCCTTTGAACTCTATTTGTCAGGAGATTTCCGACCTCATTGCGGAGATCCTTATCCTTCCTCTCGCCTCTACCGACCTCGTGCCCCTCCCTTTGGGAAGGGAACTGTCAGTCACCTACCAAGCCCTCACAGCTCCTCTGCAACAACTACTCCTCACCGACTTGCTAAACCTGCGCCCGCCAGTTCCTCCGACGTACCTTTAGAGTGCCTGCCTCACACCTCACACCTTCACCCACCTGCATCGGATTATATGCAGCGGCATTCACCAGATGCGCACAGGCGCCAGCCACCTTGGTGCCCATATCTCCTGGAGGAATAGAGACTCTAGCACCCACTGCCCTTTCTGCGAGGAAGACGATGACTCCTTCCAACATGCGATCCTCCTCTGTCCTGCTAAGGTCCAGCCTCGTCTCACCTATCTCTCAGGTGTGGATGACATTGGTCCTGACGCTCCCCTTGGGCTCTTGGTTCTCCTCCTCAGGGGATTGGCTGAGTATCACTATGCTACTCGCACAGGCCTCCCCGAAGCGATGCTGATTATCCGGGCTAGTACTGTTACCCCTGAGCCGGGATTGGACTCAGATAGCGCTTAACACCTTAAAACTCCCTTGCTTGGCCACGGCCTTCTGGGTATAGCTACTTTTAGCTCCCATGCTTGGGTTTCTCTTCAGGGTATTTTTTTTTGTTTTATGAAATTTCCTGTGTTCTAGTTGTTTGCGACGGTGGGCATGTAGGGCTTGGGGTTCAAGTACTGATGAATGTTTTTCTTATAAGCTATAAGGAGGATTTGACTTTAAGTTCTTTTGTTAGTCATCGATGGCGATGGAACAGGGTTCTGATGATCCTGCTTGGAGTGCTTGGTAGGCCTTGTTTGAATTTTGTTGTTTCCGTTGTTTGTTTTTGGAATTAAGGTTTTTTATATGCCATAGCGTGAGCTGAATGCAGGATTTTGTACTTAAATTAATAATTACATGATTTAAAAAAAAATAAAAAAATAAAAAAAAAAGGTACAAGAACCCACATCCTCCATCTCCTCTACACACACGGCGATTGAAATCTCAACACCACGAGATTATCACCACTTTTCTAAACTCCACCCCCTACCATCAGCTTGCTCTAAGGGGTGGAGGCATACCTCCTCTACGCTCCCCTTCCCTGAGGTTTATCCCTTTGGGCTTTCTCCACTCTGGGTTGATGGATTTCGTCTTCTTTTGATCATGTTTCCTCTCCCTACCCCGCTTTTGCTCTACCTCGCTTACAGCATTGGCAGCGTCGGCAACACTCTCCTAATCGCCCATGTCACAGACTGCCGGGAACACGGTTTGCTGTTAGAGAAATCATTTCACCAGGTCACGCTCGATTTCTCTGTCCTGTCTTCCCTTTGCGAGGCTGCCTAGTCAGTCACAAACGCGGTTACCGATAGTTTCCACGGCATAGAGTTGGATCTACTACAACTTCTCCTCTTCCCCTCATGGTCAGATCGGCTGGCACCCTACTGCTTCTACACCCTGGGCCTCTGTTCCCTTCTGATCTCTGGGCTTGGGTGATTGTCATGGCTGCCTCCGTGGCTTTTGCCTGTGTTTTGGGGTAGGGGTTTCATGCCTGCCTCCTCAGTTGCCCCTGGGTGATATGCACTCCCTCCAGGTCTTGTGTCCGGTGAGCATACGGTCGCTACTTCGCCCAGCCACAGGCTTCCATTTGTGTTGGTTTCGGTTACTGATCTTCCTCATGTTAGGCTTGTCTACCCTTCACCCCGGGACATAAGAGCCCCAGGTATGTCTACCTCTTTGTGTGCGGGTGTTTAGCCTACGGCACTGTCCTACTCGCTGCTTGGTCCCTCCCCTGCTGCGCCAGAATGGGGTCTGTCGTTGGGCTATGGGTGGGTTTGTATGAGTTCGGCTTGGATTTTTCTTCCTTGAGTTTGTTGAGGTTTCTGTACTTTCCTTGGTTGTTCAGTGTTGGGGTGGGGGGTTTTCTTATGGGATGCACGTCTGTTGAGGTTTCTTGGTTCGTTGTATTCAGGCCTGTACGCTCTTCTGTAGTTTCTACCCATAGTACCGGACACTTTGGTGTCAGGCAGGGTCAGAGGGTTTTAGCACGAGGCATGCGGGATGGACTGTAAGTGGAGGTTTTTTCATGTCTTAGAGCGATCTGCATACGGGTTTTGTACCTTAAACAATATTAAAATGATGCAAAACAAAAAAGTGGTACAAGAACCCCCATCCTCCGTCTCATCTACACACCGGGCAATTGAAATCTCAACATCACGAGATTATCCCCACATTTCCCAACTCCACCACCCCCTATGGGTTCGCTATAGGGGCTGGAGTGCATCTCCCCTCATCTTCTCCTGCCCTTAGGTTTGTCCCTTTGAGCTTTCTTCACTCTGTGTTGATGGATTTTATCTTCTTTTGATGATGTTACCTCCTCCTACCCCGCTGTTGCTCTGCTTCGCTTAGAGCATTTGCATGGTTGGCAACACTCTCCTCACCGCTCATGTTACACATGGCTGGGTAGATGGTTTGCAGTAAGAGACAACCTTTCAACAGGCTCCAGTGGATTTCTGTGCTCTCTTTATCTTGAAGAGGCTGCCTAGTCAAGACACGAACGCGCTTCCGATAGTTTCTACGGCACAGAGTTGGTTCTACCCCTCTTTCTTCTCCTCCTCCTATTGTCTGATCGGCTGGCACCCTACTGCTTCTCCACCTTTTTGGCTGATACCCATACCTACCTGGCTGGTATCCATAACTACTTCTTCACCATTTGGACTATGACCACAGTCCATCACAGCTTGCCTCTGGGAGGATGGTATTGCACTATCTCCTTCTTCTTTTCAAGTGCTTTGCCAACACTGTTGGCCCCTTCCGGCCTGCCCAGGACTTCGATCATGCCAAGCCTAGCCAGCCCAGCGCCGAGCTTGTGGGAACTTCTCAAGTTGTTGCTTTTTTGTTTGCTTTTTGTTTTTGTTTTGTTTGGATGATTGTACCATGGGCTTTCCTGACTCTTGCTGCTTGTTCTTTGATTTGATTCCTTTCGTCTATCTTCTTAGCGAGTCAAGTGTTTCTTGTTGGGGGCGAGATATGCGGTGGGTTCCACACCAGGGGACTTCGGGCGTTGGTTTTTTCCCAGGGGTAGTTGGAGGTTTTTTTATGCCATAGCGTGAGCTGCCTGCAGGATTTTGTACCTTCAAACAATAATCATACAATTCAAAAAAAAAAACAAGAAGAAAGAAATGGTACAAGAACCCCATCCTCCGTCTCCTCTACACACCAGGCGATTGAAATCCCAACACCAACAGATTATCACCACTTTTCCAAACTCCACACCCAGTTATGGGTTCGCCCTAGGGGGTGGAGTGCATCTCCCCTGGTCTTTTCCTGCACTGAGGTTTATTTATCCCTTTGGGCTCTCTTCTCTCTGGGTGGATGGATTTCGTCTTCTCTTGAAGATGTTTCCTCTCCCTACCCTGCTTTTGCTCTACCTCGCTTAGAGCATCTGGACGGTAGGCATCACTCTCCTCGACGCCCCTGTCACAGACGGCCAGGAACACGGTTTGCACTAAGGGAAAACATCTCAACAGGCTAAGGTCGATTTCCCTGTTCTCGGTCTTTCATTGCGGGGCTGCCTGGTCTAGACACAAACGCGATTACCGATTGTTTCTACTGGAATGATTTGGGTCTACAGCTCCTTCGCCTCTTCTCCTCACGATCGGATCGGCTGGCACCCTACTGCTACTTCACCTTCCTGGCTGGTACCCACAACTACCTGGCTGGTATCCATAACTACTTCTTAACCTTCTGGACTTTGACCACTGTCCACCACTGCTAGCCTCTGGGAGGATGGTATTGCACTAACGTCATTTACGGTGAAACCAATCAGTACGTAGATCCCGCTCGGGAACATAACGCACAGACATGTCTCACTTCCTAGCCTCCGTGAGCCTCCCCGACTGCCGTAATGAGTTATCAACATGAAAACCAGGACACCCAGCCTCTGGTACCTCTTCTCCTATGTCCCCAGATACCTGTATCCGTTCCACTTCCTCACATACCCGTCCCAGTGATCCTTTATATTCACTCCCATCACTTGCATTATCCTCCCACTCGACCATCTCTCTCCAATCCTCCAGCTCACTTCCGGCCACGCCTCCTTCCTCATTTGATGGCAGAACAGATAGAGTAACTGAAACCCTATCTTTTTTTTTTATTTGCGTAGAATTCTTTTTCTTTAACGGAATTGAAGCTGCCTGAGCAGTAGTCTGTGTAGCAGCCTTTCCATCCTTCCGAGCCTGTCGTGAGGCTTTCTCACTGTCAATTCTCTCTCTCTTTTCTCAGAGGTCAATTATCATAGCAGACGTAACGACAGTGGCTTGGGTAAGCTTTCGGCGATCGGCTATCTTTTTGTTTTTTTGTCCTCCAACCAACTCACCGTACTGGCGATGAGCTTCTTCCCCAAGTACCTTATCCGCTATGGTCTCCTTATATCCTTCAGAAAGACTAGTCAGTAGCCATTTTAGATGCTGGGAATTTGGGGTATCGCGGTGGAGAAGTGAGAGGACAGAACGCGTTGTATGGCTAACTGCCCATGGGGCTTTGGGAATTCGTAGTGGTGGGGGTGAGAAAGGTTGGTTGGAGGGAATCTTATCCGGAGAGGTTTTTTGCGCTTGGGCCACTGGCTGTAGCACCCGTCGTGAATTTAGTGGAATAACACCCACGGCCTCCTATGCGTGCATGATATTTTGATAAGTAAAAGTTAAAGCCCCTGCAGGCAGAAAAACACTATATATTTAATAAAAGTGAATAAGGTCTTTGGTATAAATATGAATCTCGAAGGGGGGGGTGACAAACGGTAAAACATCACCTTTGGTAAACGATCCTTGGTTTTTTCGAAACCATTTATCTAACTCATTGCTATAGTGACGCTGAAGGGGGGAGAAGAGTCTAACATCCAGCGGTTGCAGCAGATGGGTAGAGTGGGCAGGCAGGCTGAATGGGATGATTCGCTTCTCCAAACACATATCAAAGAACAGCCAATTAAAATGTGATGTATGGCCATCTAGTAACAATAGTCTGTAGACCCCCTGGGCTCTAATAGTAATGATAGAAATTGACATTAGTATTATTAAATAGATGAAGTTGGCGAAATATCAGGCGGGTCTGGGTTTTAGCAATACTTACATATCCTTTGTCTCTGTATCAGAAACATCGGATAACTACCAGAGGCCTAGCTTTTCGTTACTCCACCCAGTCGGAGAAACACCAAATACAGCCTTATCCTTCTTTTTTGAATATGCATACCAGCCCATGTAGTGAGCGGTGCCTTTATTAATAACCATTGGGAGTAGTGCACGGCCATCACCGCTAATAGCTTCAATGACGGTTACCCAGTCACGTGATCCGTCCTGTGTAAGCTTCGGGGTTCGCCTTGCACTCCTACAAATTACCTTACCGCGCATTGCTGTCCCCATCAAAAATCCTGTTTCATCCATGTTGTAGAGATTATGCGGTTCAATAGAGTATTGATTTATTAAGCCTTTTAACTATGTACATAATAAATTAACTTGTCTCAGCTAATAGGAATGCAAAGACAGTTTACCTTGCGAAAGTAGTCTTTAATAACTACAGGATCGCTAGCAAGGGCCTGCTGCCGGTCAAGCCTTGTACTCAAGCGTGAAGCTAACTCTGGGTGTCGCTTTAGAAAGCGCGCCAGCCAGTGGTGGCCAATGTGGCGATCTTTCTCACTGCGCTGAACAATAGCCTGCGCCATTGACCAGACTACCGCCAATCGCTGTGGATGGCCCCACTGATCTAGCTGGGCACACCATCGTACTATAGAATTTTCCTCATAGTCAGTAAGTGCTTGTGCCTTCAGTTGGCCGGCGACACAATTCTGGGCACGGGATAGCCTTCCCCGGAGTGTGGAGTATGGTACACCAAAACGCTCCGCCGAATGGCGAATATTCGCCAGAACACTATTTGCATAATGGTTGATGGCTTTCTGGAGTTTCTCTTCCCATTGATACTTTTCACGCTTAGTTAAAGAGGCCATGGCTGTTTTATAGAGATCAAAGGATTACTTCAAGCTGTTCATTTACTATTTATATTTGGGGCGGGGTATTATCTTGGCACTGAGCGGGATCCGGGTACTGATCCGGTTCCCCGTAAATGACATTATCTCCTTACTCTTTTCGAGTGTTTTGCAAATACAGCGGGCCATGCAGGCCCCCCCAGGTCTCGCTTTAGGCGAGCCTGGCCACCCTGGCGCTGATTGTGCGGTAACGTTTCAAGTGGTTACTGCTTTGGTTGATTATTCTTTTTTCTTTTTGTCCGGATGAGTGTGCCATGGGTTTTCCTCACTCTTCCTGCTCGTTCTTTGATATGATTACTTTGGTCTATCTTCTTAGCTAGTCATGCGTTTCTTGTTGGGGGCGAGATGTGCAGTTGGTTCCATACCCGAGGGACTTGGGGAGTTGGCTTTTTCCCATGGGTAATGGGGGTTTTTTTATGCCATAGTACGAGCTGCATGCAAGATTTTGTACCTTAAAACAATATTAATATGATTCAAAAAGAAAAAAGAAAAAGAGAGAAGGATACAGGAACCCCACGCTCCACGGCCTCTATTTTCCTCTCACTTAAAATACTTTGCGCATTCGGCCAATGTAAACCTCAGAGTTTCGTCTTTATTTCGTCACAATACATCTATTTCGGCTTTTCACTTGTGTTTCATTTTCAAGTGAAATATATATTGCACCTTTGCTGAGTGGATTTTTATTTTGTGAAAGTCAAACTGGTAGTTTGCCTTAACTTTCTCTCGCCCTCTCCTCCCTGTCCTCTGTCCTCAGTCCTGGCCTGCCGGCCTTGTCCTCATGTCGTCTACCCCTCTCGTTTTCCCTGGTGCAGGCCCAGCCTTGGCTGTAGGTCCTGCTCCCTCTGCCTCCTCTCGGCAGGACCATTGGGCTGATCCAATCTCTCGTTCATCGTCCTCCCAGTGCGGTCATACCTCTCTCACTGGGGAGGCTGACAATGTTGGCAACATGCTCGGGCACGCTGCCAGGCTCGCTGGCCATGACGCGGATTTGTTCCCCACTGTCTACAATACCTCCGCTGCTACCTTCCCCCATAGTCAGCTCACCATCGCCTCCCTTCTCGCCAAACATATCGGATGGTTAATGACCTCGGTGCCTCTCTTACCTTCCTGACTTCAGGGGTTGAGACCCTCACCTCTACCCAGGCAGGGCGCTCAGCCACCCCCTCACCAGCAGCCATATCTACCCTGGAGGCGTCCCTCAAGGATTTGTCCCCAGGTGTTGCTGCTCTCTCCTCCCGCCGTGCCACACAAGGGGCACCCCCACTGCATCAAGCGCCACCTCCTCCCGCCCCTGCTGTCCAAGCTAAACCTGCTCTGCAGAAGAAGAAACTCGCTACACGCCTCTCGTCTCACACGGTCGCCACCGCGGATTGTCTCTTCCTTTTCGAGGCGAAATGGTATGCCAACCCGGAAACATAGGCCAAATGCCACCCACCCTCACCACAAGCTGCTATCCTTATTTCCGCTCCTTATCCCCAGTTAGAGGAAGCCAAACTTTAGTCCGAGCGATACCCAGCCATCTGACATTTCCAGACCGGTCCCCCCCCGGTTTCACATTTTCTGATTCCCGCAGCCCCAAGAACAGACTTGGGCACAGGTTACCAGGAAGGGCAGTAACGGGAAAAAAAGGCCACTACAGTTCAAGTCGCTGCGTCAAGCAACAATAGTGTCCCCAAGGACCCCCACCGCTCCAAGCTGCTCAACGTCGTTTCTTTGCCCCGCGCACCGCCTCAACCCTCCTGAACAATTCATTCATCATGTCCGCTACCCCCCTGACATCATGGCCGCCGTGCTCAAAGAGGCCAACTGCTCCCTACCCCTCTCCCTTACTGCCTCAGTCAATCACAATGGTGCTGTTACTCTCACAGCCAACTCATACACCCCGTCTTCTGCTTACTTCCCTTTTTTTGATCCAATGACTAAAAAGCTCAATCAGATCTTCCCAGCTGGAGATAATCCATTTCAGGTTTTTAGGGAGGCACCTACCAGTGTTGAGCTCATCATTCACAATCTTCCTGTTGCTATTCTTCCAGACGAGCCTATTGACCTCTTCCCTTCACTCCTTGAATCAATCAGCAATGCTATTGACGTCCACATCTTTGGGGCTAGATTCCTGTACTCAGATCTGGTGAAAACAGCTGAGAAGCGCACGATATCAGTGGTTCTGGCAGTCAACCCACTTCACAGTTTCCCGATTCGGCAAATGCATCTGACTTTTCTCCCGCCCCAGTACAGTCGCTCCCACCTACTCTGCCTCCAAGTCCACCCAGTGCAGAAAGTGCTGGCCTTTTGGTCACTCTGCTCCTCTATGCAAAGAAGAGGCACAAGCCTGTCTGATCTGTACCCTCTGCCATCACCGTTCTGCCCACAGATGTGCTAACCAAAGCTCTCTGAAAGAAGGCTGTGAGAAGCCTGTTGTAGGATGCTGCAATGCCTCCCCCATTCTCTGTATCAACTGTGGTGGTCAGCACGCCACCTTCGATGGCACCTGTCCCGTCCGGCGCGAAATTCTTTGCGCTCTTCGTCCTCCCAGGGACCAGGACATTCCCGATGCCCCCCATGCAGGCCGCCCTCAAACCACCCCTCAGGGTCCAACTACTCCCCCTACTGTACCGGCTACTTCAGCCAGGCACGGCCCCTGTTTCCCTCCCTTTAGCGAATCTCCCCAACCCGAGACTGTTAGACTCATTAGCAGCGCATCCGCCCAGCCTAACCTGGCCACTCCCCTCCCCCTCACAAACCTCTTTGGTGCCAGCAGTACCCTCTTCACAGCTAGCACCGGTGTGGACTAGAGTGTGCCCACACCGACTGACGTCCACATGGAGCTTTAGATGTCGTCAAACCCCGATCCAACACCGAGTCCTCCACTATCCAATGCTTTTCATTACCCTTGTTGTTTAAATCTTTCGATGGTTCTGCATAATTGTCTCGGAAGCAGTAATCTTTTTCAAACTCTTTTTAGTTTTCTTACTTCGGTAGAAAGTTCTCATCATATTGTGGCTCTTCAGGATATTCCTCTCTGGATGAACTGTCGTCCTGTTTTTCGCAACTATAAATGTTTTTTCCCCCAACAACTGACAGCAATAACCCTCGAGTTGCAACCTATGTTCATGAAAGGCTATTAAGTGTTATTTCTATTCTTCCAGTGTTTTTTGAAAGGGGCAACCTCATGGCAGTGAACTTTCACTCCCCTGAGTGACTTTTTGATACTTCTTATGGTGGGTTTCGTTTGTATAATGCCTACTCTATCCCTAGTGGCCAGCATAGGTCAGTTTCTCCCCTTGATTTATTTTCCTAACATGTCTTTCCGACACTAGTTGTTGGGGACCTCAACATTCATCACCCCGCCTCAGACCCAACTCGTTTTTCTTCTGACTAGGCTCAGTTTATTAGTTCTCGCTATTTCGACAGGGCCTCAGCTTTCTTGTTTTCTCTCCTCAACACACTAGGGGTCTACACTAGATTCCCCTTCACCACCAACCACCGCCCTGCAGTCCTTGACTTGTCCTTCACCACCTCTGCTTTGCTCCCTTATTTTTCCTCCTGGAACCCCTCCCTTCTGCCAACAGGTTCAGACCAGACCGCCCTCTTGATTGTGCTTTCCACCCCGCTCTTGAAGCCTCCGCCCAGAGGCCTAAACTCGAAACACACGGACCGGGACCACCTCTCTCCCCTCCTCGCCGAATTGGCGCTTGCTGCCCCACTGGCTCTCACCATCCCACACACCCTTAACCTCTGGTTTGACTATTCCCTTGCGAGGATCACACAACTTATCACTTCCAACACCCCATCCAAACTCCCATCCTCCTACTCCAAACCCTGGTGGACCCCAGAAGTCACTCAGCTTCGACGCATTCACCACCCCACGACACGCCTAATCAGAAAGAATCAGGCCTCCCCGCCTAGGCTCGCTTGGCTAGAGGCACTGATTTCAAGTCTCTACAATCCGCTAAGAGACTCCAGTGGACCCAGTCCCTGGCTGATGCCGGGAGAATTGCTGCTGGCCGAGCTCCGCACCGTTTCCCAGTACTTGAAAATGCCTCCTCTCCCACCGAAATTAACAATACCCTTCTTCAACACTTTTTTCCCCCCAGACCCTCACCTCCTCCACCTCTCATACCTCCGGCATTTAAGGATGTTCGCCCTGTTTCACCATCAGAAGTGTCCTCAGCGCTTCGAAAGTCCTCCGATACTTACACCCCTTACCCGAGCGGCATCCCTTACCCTATCTGGAAGCGAGTCCACAAGGCCAATGAGCGACTCCTGCCCTCTCTTCTTACTCTTCTCCTTACCCATGGATATCACCCTCAACCCATGAAGAAAGCAAGCGGCATTGTCCTTGATAAACCAGGTAAACCTGACTAGCTCAGACCTTCATCATTTTGTATTATTGTCCTGTTCGAAAGGGTCTCCAAAATTCTCGAAAGACTTTCTGCTCTCCATCTTGCTGCAGCCCCCCGCTCCCTTGGCCTCCTATATCGTAATCAGTGTGGATCTCTCACTGGTCTTGGCTGTTTCCTCACAGTCGCACCCCTCACCCATGAAGTACGCTTACTTCAGGCTGTTTCTCTCGTAGTGTCAACAATCTTCCTGGACGTCAAAGGGGGTTTTGACAATCTCTGTGGTACAAAGCTGGCTGGTATCCTCACCAAAGGTGGGGTTTCCTCCTACCTTGTAGCATGGATTAAGTCATTCCTCTTGAAACACCAATGTCAGCTGATCTTCCAAGGCGCTCCTAAGATCTTATGCCCAGTGGCGGTTGGTACCCCTCAAGGCTCCCAAATATCTCCTCTTCTCTTTGTGCTCTACATTGCCAGCCTCCACCCAACAATTCCTCAAGGTCTTGCGATCTCGTACGTCGCTGATGTCACACTGAGAGTCAGTTCGGACTCTGTTCGGTCGAACATTCACAATCTTCAACACTTCTTCTGCGCCACCCAGAGGCAGTGTGCCTACCTGGGGGTCACTTTTGCTGTCCCCAAAACTAAACTAATTCACTAGAGAACCCCAAAGGACCGCTCAGATTTTCCCGTTGCCCCCATAGTGATCAAGGACATGCTTTTCTCACCATCTTAGGCCGTAAGGGGCCTTGCCCACTGGCTTAGGCCCACAATCCAATTTTTCACCCACTTCCGAAGACAGCTGGCACATGCCCAGGCTTCTTTTACGACAATTTGACAGCTCAGTGCAGCTGGCAAAGGCCTCTCCTGCTGGTGCAATAGAAAGTTAGTTTTTGGCGCCATCCTCCCGATCCTTACCTATGGCTGTGACGTCTTTACCCTGGACGTGACCGTACTTAAGAAACTCGACTCCTTATGGCATAGAGTGCTCCGGTGGGCAACTAATTGTTTTGACACCACCCCCTGTGGCGCTCTATAGCGACAAGTCTCATTACCACCATCTTCTCTATCTGTTTACACCGTTGCCAGTCAGCAGCCCTCCGCTTGATCTGCGCTCCTTCGAAATTTAATCCTGCCACCGCCCGGATACCTGAGTCTGTACCAACCTGGCACCAGGGACGGTCTGCGGACGATCATCGCTTGCTTCTGCAAGGCTCCGCCAAAGCTCTCCACTTTACCTCATGGCTCCTCCCAGAGGGTAATTCCGCCAAGCACCTACCTTTGGACTCCATATATCACGAGACTTCCGACGTAATTGCCGCAAGCCCTATCCTCCCTCTCGCCTCAACAGACCTCATGCCCCTACCTCTGGGCAGGTAACCTTCAGTCACCTACCAAGTCCTCAAAGCTCCCCTTGAACTGTTACTCCACGCCGACTCGCTAAGCATAAGCCCGCCAGTTCCTCCTTCATAGTTCTATACTGCCTGCCTTACTCCTCACGTCTTTACTGGCCTACCTCATTTTAGATGCGGCCGCATTGACCAGATGCGCAGAGGTGCCAGCGACCTTGCTGCTCATATCTCCTGGAGGACAAGGGATTCTAGCACGCTTATTCCTTTCTGCGAGGAAGACGATGAGTCCTTCCAACACGCTATCCTCCTCTGACCTGCTAAGGTCCAGCCTTGCCTCACCCATCTCTCTGGTGTGGATGACATTGTTCCTGACACTCCCCTCCGGCTCTCGATTCTCCTCCTCAGGGGATTGGCTGAGTATCTATACGCTACTCGCACAGGCTTCCCCCCAGCCATGCTGCGTATCCGGGCCGGTAATGTTGACCCTGAGTCGGGATCGGACTCAGACTCTGCTTATTACCATAAAGCTCCCAAGCCTAGCCACGGCCTTCTGGGTATAGTGACTTTTAACTCCCCTGCTCATGTTTCTCTTCAGGGTATCTATTTTTGTTTTATGAATTTTCTTTGTTCTTGTTGTTTGTGGCGGGCAAGTACTGCTAGGGGTTTTCATACTGATGAATGTTTTCTTATAAGTTATAAGGAGGATTTTAATTTACTTTCTTTTGTTAGTCATCGATGGGGATGCAACAGGGTTCTGATGATCCCTCTTTGAGAGCTTTGTACGCCTTGTTTGAATTTTGTTGTTTCCTTTGTTAGTTTTTGGAAGTAAGGTTTTTTATATGCCATAGCGCGAGCTGTATGCAGGATTTTTTACCTAAATGAATAATCACATGATTCAAAAAAAAAAAAGAAAAAAAAAAAGAAAAAAAAAAAAAAGAAAAGGTACAAGAACCCAGCCTCCATCTCCTCTACACAGATGGCGATTGAAATCTCAATACCAGGAAATTATCACCACATTTCCCAACTCTACTCCCCGCTATTGGTTAACCCTAGGGGGTGGAGTGCATCTCCACTCATCGTTTCCCGCCCATAGGCTTATCCCTTGGGGCTCTCTACTCCCTGGGTCGATGGATTTCGTCATCTTTTGATGATGTTTCCACTTCCCATCTAGTGTTTGTTTTGAGCCTCACTTAGAGCCTCGGCACGGTCGGCAACACTCTTCTCAACGCCAATGTCACAGAGGGCCGGGTACACGGTTCGCAGTAAGAGAAAACATTTCAACAGGCCACAGTCGATTTCTCTACTGTTTTTCTCTTTAAGAGGGTGCCTAGTGAAGACACGAACGCGTTTCCGATAGTTTCTCCAGCAAAGAGATGGGTCTACCCATCTTTCTCCTCCTCCTCACACGGTCGGATCGGGTGGCAACCTACTGCTTCTCTACTTTTTTGGCTGGTACCCACAACTACCTGGCTGCTATCCATAACTGCTGCTTAACCAGTGAGACCATGACCAGAGTCCATCATGGCTTGCCTCTCGGAGGATGGTATTGCCCTATCTCCTTCTTCTTTTTGAGCATTTAGCCAAAACAGTGAGCCCCTCCAATGCCCCCCCAGGACTGTGATTATGCTGAGCTTAGTCACCCCTGCATTTATTATCCGGGAACTTGTAAGTGGTTACTGCTACGTTTGCTTTTTGTTTATCTTTTGTTCGGATGATCGTGCCATGCGTTTGCGTGATTCTTCCTGCTCATTCTTCGATTTGATTCCTTTTGTCTATCTTCTTAGTTAGTAAGGGTTTCTTGTTAGGGGGGAGATGTGCGGTTATTTCCATATCAGAGGCACTTGGGGGGTTGGCATTTTCCCAGGGGTCATTGGAGGTTTTTTATATGCCATAGCATGAGCTGCATGGAGGATTATGTACCTTAAACAATAATCGCATGATTAAAAAAAGTAAGAAAAGCAGAAAAAAAGAACAAAAGAAAAAAAAGAGGTACAAGAACCCCGTGCTCCGCGCCCTCTATTTTCCTCTCGGTTAAAATACTTGCCGCTTTCGGCCAACGTAAACCTCAGGGTTTGGTCTTCATTTTGTCACAATACGTCTATTTTGGCTTTTCACTTGGGTTTCATATTCAAGTGAAATATATATTTCACCTTTGCTGAGAGGATTTTTGTTGTTGGAAAGTCAAACTGGTAGTTTGACTTTACTTTCTCTCTCCCCATCCTGCATGTGGTCTGGCCTTTCTTGCTCCCTTGTCCTGATGTCGTCTACCCCTCTCGCTTCCACTGGTGCATGCCCAGCCTCGGCAGTAGGCCCTGCTCCCTCTGCCTGCTCTTGCGCAAACCGTAGGCCTGATCCAATCACTGTTTCGTTGTCATCCTATACCAGTCATGCCTCTCTGTCTGGGGAGGCTGACAATATCGCCCCCCTTCGCGCCCAACTTATCGCCATGGTTAATGACCTAGGTGCCTCTGTTACCTTCCTTACTTAACAGCTTGAGACCCTTACCTCCGCTCAGGAAGGGCGCTCAGCCACCTCCTCACCACCAGCCACATCTACCATGGAGGCGTCCCTCAAGGATTTGTCTTCTCGTGTTGCTGCGCTCTGCTCCCACCGCGCCACACAAGTGGCACCCCCACTGCCTCAAGCGCCCGCTCGCCCCGCCCCTGCTGTGCAAGGTAAACCTGCTCAGCAGAAAAACAAACTTGCTAGGCGCCTGTCATCTCACATGGTCGCCGCCCCGGATTTTCCCTTCCTTTTCAAGGGGAAATGGTATGGCAACCCGGACACATACGCCAAACGCCACCCAGACTCACCACAAGCTCCTATCCTTTTTGCCTCTCGTCAACCCCAGTCAGATGAAGCCAAACTTTACTCCAAGCGATACCCAGCCACCTCCCTCTTCCATACCGGTCCCCCCCCCGGTTTCACCGTTTCTTATCCCCAGCAGCCCGAAGAACAAACCTGGGCAAAGGTTACCAGGAAGGGTGGTCAGGGCAAGAAAAACCCCTCTGCGGCACAAGTCGCTGGGTCAGGCAAGAGTAGTGTCCCGAAAGGACCCCCACCGCTCCCAGCTGCTCAACGTCATTTCTTTGTCCTGCGCGCCTCCCCAACCCTCGAAAATGATTCATTCATCATGACTGCCACCCTCCCCGACATCATGGCCGCTGTGCTTAAAGAGGCCAAGTGCTTCCTACTCCTCTACCTTACTGCCTCAGTCAATCGCAATGGTGCTGTTACTCTCACAGCGAACTGTAACAAACCCGCCTTGCCTTGAGGGGTTCGTAACGGGAAACGACTATTGAGACTATCATGGACTATCGACATAGTCTACCTTGTTTGCTTTGCCTCTCCTTAGAGACTAACATCTTGCGTTGATAGTAGGTGTCATGATCGTAGGAAGTCCTATCGTGTAGGAATAGAGTTCTAGAATATAAGTGAGGCAGTATGGATATAAGGGCATTAGGTATCTCGAACATATTCCACCTATGGAAGGTCACGGTCAATGGGCTTGGCCCGTGCCCTAGTATCTGAGTGGTGTATTACTTAAATGGTTGCATGAAGAGCTCTCATTACTGTGATCGTTTTTTTTTTCATTTTTTTTTTTTCATTTTTTTTTTTTATATCATGTATTTATTGTTAGGGTACAAGAACTCCACGCTCCGCGCCGCCGATTTTCCTCCCGCTTAAAATGCTTACCGCATTCGGCCAACATAAACCTCAGGGTTTGGTCTTTATTTCTTCACGATACATCTATTTTGGCTTTTCACTTGGGCTTCATTTTCAAGTGAAATATATATTTCACCTTTGCTGAGAGGAT
>Ga0307509_10002973_pt1 | contig 26546 bp, 38 predicted proteins | sample 10_EM_MG_FD_202245 | JGI IMG/M metagenome (GOLD analysis project Ga0307509, IMG submission 202245) | Populus trichocarpa ectomycorrhiza microbial communities from riparian zone in the Pacific Northwest, United States - 10_EM | ecosystem: Host-associated > Plants > Roots > Unclassified | place... | reverse complement strand
GTACTTAGTTAGTATAAGAACTAGATGTAGCCCGCGACCACCCAGACGCGGCATATAAATATCGAGGCGCCTCCCGAGCTATTTGAACATTATCAAGCAACGGAGAAGAGATCTTATCAATATAAGCTTTTACGCTCGAAAAATCTTTATCACTTTACCTACCTCTACTTTGAATCATTGAGCCTTCCTAGACAATCTCCGTCTACGATTAAGATTATCGGCCTGAGTTATCTCGCAAGACTTTGAGATAGACTCCCGCCTAACAACCTGGCCAGCCTTATCACCCGACCTAAATCCCATAGAGCATGTTTGGGACTACATTAGAGAGGAGATGTCACACCATCGACCATTTCCTAATAGTAAAGCAGCTACTGAGCAGGCTTGGGTTGACAAGTGGAAGGCAATTCCAGTAGCTATTACTAATTCTTTTATTACTGCTTTACCATAAAAAATGCAACAAGTGTATAAGCAAAAAGGTGGAAATTTGTGTCATGGGTAGCCTGTATTTCATTAGACATAATTAATAGTGATTATATTTGTAGTAGTGGTGGGTATCACGAGGTTATGATCGTAGTAGTAGTTATCCGGGGGGTTGTGTTGGAGGAAGTTGTCATTGCGCCTGTTGTCTCATTACTTATTCCCACCGCGTGTAGTAGTATATGGCTTTACTTCAGCCACAATATAGATCAAATCACTGCATTCCTGAAAAGCCACACACTAGGAAAGTTGATTATTTATTTCAGACTCATTTGATACTGGATGAGAGGGGCTTGAATCATCCACCTCAGATATATGAAAATCTGAATTACTGGCTGTTTCTGGAATATCCGATATCTGAAATACCTTAAGGGTGTGTATGTACAGAACTTCATATAAGGGATGGGTGTAGGTGTTGACATTGATTAATTTCTCTTTTACTGAAGTTTGGGTCACATCCTCTACATGAATTAGCTACAGCATACCATCTTAAATTGGTTAGCTGCTAAACACCCCTCTATTTCAACTTGCCACACTCAAAATTTGAGCATTTATTCATTTAAAATATAGTTGCCAAATGACTCTAATAATTCTTACCCAGACACACTATTTTTAGAGTGCCCCGATTCTGCATGTCTCACCAGGCCATGGGATAACGAAGGCCAAAAATTCGGAGTTCTCGGTTCTTTATAGTGAGGTTTTAGAAGAAATTTCTTATAGCAGGGGCTATTTGTACTGGAGCAGGGCTGTAAATTCCCGAGGGTTCATTCGTGATAGCAAGGTTTCCCTTATAGCAGGGTGCGACTGCCTCCTCCGGTAAGGTCTAGTGTCTTTCTTTTCCTTTCCTTTTGTATATCTCTCCGGAGAGGCTGAGCAGCTCTTCTTTTCGCAATGTTTTTCGTCCCCCTTTTCTTTTCTTTTCCAAAGTAGGGAATTCTGCACTACATAGTATCACAAGTTACACCGTTCGATTATTACAGTTTTTTTTTACTGTAGGCTGGTGTAATCTTCGCCGCTTAGAAGGGCTAGCACGATAATTATGCTACGCCCCCCAACCGTTTCGTTCCGAAGGCCGAGGATGGTGCAGTATAAATATCCTCCGGAGTGAGGGAGGAAGGGAGGGCTCATTGAGCATGGGTTTTTTGTGTCTGAGGTGTTGTACTGTTCAATTCATTATTTTACTATCATACTATCATATACGGCATTTTGGCTTGACATGTCTATAGTGGTAGGCTTGGGTTCTCTCCCTGTGGAGATTTTGGAAGGTATACTCTCGTATCTGCCTACTAGGGTTTTGTTGCGGATTGGTAGGGTTTCGAGGAGGATTTATAGCTCTGTCGAGTTCATTACTGGGAAGCGGTTTCGGGGCATGGGATTTTTGGAAGGGCATAATTTGGTGTTTCAGTGTTCTTCGCCGAGTGATCGGGTATGCTCTCTCTCCCGCTGGAAAAGGACACCGGTTAATACGGTAGGAACCACAGTTCCACGCCCCGTACTATGACTGCTGGTACAAAGGCTCCTACATCACAGCATCTCAAACCGCCCCAACAAGTATCGGGGACCTATACGCTCACTTCCGCCCCCTCCCCTCCGGAACTAAACATCCCCAAGCTCAGCTCCCGCTCTCAGCATCGCAACCGCCACAAGCCAGCAATCTTCCAAAAGCCGGTGGTGGTGAACCGAAAGAACTTCCGAGTCTCCCGTTTGTAACTTCTGCCCTCCCCTTCGAGGCATCGGAGTACTTCACTCAATTATGCGCCTCCTCTATACTCGTTAAATCGAGTCCCCAAGGGTCGGCGTTCGCTCGCGCGGTGCAAATCTTGGAGAAAGAAAGCTTCTTCCGGATTCGTAGGCCCTGGCTGCGTGCTGCCTCTAGGACTCCTGGGGGGGCGGAGGTGTTTTGGTTGGATGAGTTGCGGAATGTAGGGCTCCGGATGAAGGTTGCCGAGAGAGGGTTTGGGTTTATGGAGGAGGGTGAGGAGGACGAGAGTGCTACAGTGTTTCTTGTCAGATATGAGGAGTTGGTTGTCCGGACGGGTCATTTGGTGGATTTGTTTGAGAGGATGGAGGAGAAGGTTGGGAGCGAAGGGGGTGTTTGATTGGTTGAAGGTATATGTTCATTGCGATCTTTTGGAATATCAGGTGGAGTTTGCTCCGGAACTTCTGTATTTAGCCATTGCGTGATAAGCGGGTGTGGGTACACCGCCGGGAAGCGTCGGAGATCGGATGGCCACGGGTTCCCCCATTGTTTGAACCATAGGTTTTTGGTTTGGTTTTCTTTTATTTCCCCCCGGCTTTGAGAACCCTCCGTATGATACATCTAAACTTGGGTAGAGATGTGATATGAGTTGCACAGGCTGGAGAAGACAGTAATACACAATAATTCATATACCTGATGTGTGCAAGACATCATTATACAGCGCCTTTGTTCTATCACATGGAGCACAGAGTTCACGGGTTTAGACGGGAATCTGTTCTTTGACCGGATCTCTCTCAATCATGGCCTATCACTGCGCTAAAAAACCCTCATCAGTAGACTCAGGGTTTTCAAGACTTTAGCGTAATATACTTGGCCTGGATGGCGTGCCCGCACGTACGGAGGTACAAACTTCGACGCTGTATCTCCTTAAGTAGCCACGATTGCTTCTTTAACAATCGCCGCAAGCTCAGCTTTCACCACCGGCTTTCCAGTCAGCTCGGCAAGCGCCTTCTTCATGACACTGCCAGTATTGACCTTTTCCCCAGCTTCCTTTGCGGCCTCGACAATCCCATTTACTACGGCCGTGATCTCCTCTTCCCCTACTTTCTCAACCATCCCAGCGTAGATATCCAGGATAATAACCTGGCCAGTTTCCTTTTCAACCAAGTCTTCTCTCCCTGCCTCACGGAATTCAGCAATAGAAGCTGCGGACTTTGTCTTTGTCTTATTGATCAGAGCAAGGATATCGAGGTCTGTTGAAAGGGGGTTGTCTGTTTTAGAGGCATTACTTATGTGTGAAAGAATTCCCTGGGACGTAGTTAGAATCATTGGGGCGAACGCCTCGACAAATAGGAGAATTACTCGAATAACGTTAAGCCTATTGGTGTCTTTGTTTCGCATAGCATCCTTAAGATCGGTTCTGTGGGTCGTTTGGTGAGAACTCTTCAGGGCGAACAGCGGAAGGGTGAATGATGGAATATACCTCAATTTCAGTAGCAAAGGGGGTGACTGAGCTGTGGAGTAAACCCTCGATACCGGCACCCGCATTGACCTTAAGACTGCTCTCGAAAGCATAATTTTGGATCGATTGATGATTAGACTATTGTCGTTGGTGAGGTTGGATCATGGCGGGGGAATGTGATTTTATCCCTGTGTAACGACACAATGCAAGGGTTAGGGTTTGGGTCAGGAGTGCAACGTCAGCCTCACCAAAGGAAGTAAGCGTTTCAACTTTCAACATCATTAGGCTGGTTCCAAACATCTTCTGCAACCAACCAACTGGCTAACACCACCACCGTTAGAGAATACTCGATAACCACTGGAAATAGCTACTGGATCCTTCAGCTGAAAGGAATAGCGTCATGGCCTCGAGCTCTAATATAAACCCCTACGATAACTATGAGTCTGGCAGAATCGAGCAAGATGTCATCGACCCGGATGATCGTGAGCCCTCCTACTCCCTCTGCCCTCCATATACGTTCACGAAGAAGCTCGAGCACCGGTGACTAACTAACCTAACCCTTCTTTATAGTCGATGTTGATGATGACGACCCACTTGAAGCAACCTCTGCTACTACCCCGTTAAACCCCACACATCTCACCTCCGCCATTCCCGGTGAAGATCGTCGCGCGCCGAACAACACCTTGGACGAATCAGTCTGGGACACGCTCTCTCGTGATGTCCTCGCTGTGTGGGAGAAGATGAAAGCGGTTCTCTGGCCAAAGTTCACTTTCAAGAAGTGGCCAGACGCAAACGACGTTCTCGAGTCCGGTGGCGGCTTCGGCAACGGCGGGGGCAGAGGGGCCGCGGTTATTGGAGATTGGGACCTTTGGGGTCCGTTGATATTCTGCTTGGCTCTTAGCACGCTGTTGAGTTTTTCGGCGGGCGATTCGCAGACTACGCAAGTGTTTGCCGGAGTTTTCTCTATGGTTTGGGTTGGAGAGGCGGTGGTTACGGCGCAGATTAAGTTGCTCGGGGGGAATATGTGGGCTTTCCTATATGTGATGAGTCTCGGTTCACCTTTGCTAATTCAGACCTATAGCTCCTTCTTCCAGTCAGTTTCTGTTATCGGATATACGTTGTTCCCCGTCGTCATCTGTGCTTTCCTCTCAGCTCTGCATATCCCGGCTATCGTCCGTGTTCCCGTATATTCTGCCCTATACCTATGGTCCCTTGCTGCTGGGGTTAGCATTCTAGGTGGCAGCGGAGTCGTAAGGAATAGAGTGGGCCTGGCGGTTTTCCCGTTGGGCATATTTTACGCGGGACTAGTCTGCCTGTGTCTGGTCAGTTAGGTGTGATGAGATACGATCCATGGTACAGTACAACCAGGCTATTTAGGGCCTTTCTTCCTCCCTTCCTTTTTTTCCCTAATGTTTCGAGGCTCTGCATATGATTACGCAGGACAAAGGATAGCTTGTATATATTCTTCAATGATGGTTTTTTTGTTAGCTTTTTTTTGTTAGCTTCTTTTGTTAGAACAGTTTTCCTTGACACAGAGTAGGTCGCACACGGCCTGTGATAGAGTGAGGTGCGCTTAGGATGGTATAGCTTATCTTCTAATGCCCAAGCAAGTTTATGACCCATACCTCACTCACCTCCTGGCTCACTATTTACTCCTCTCCGCCCTTGCTATTATTACACAGTAGATTAGCCCGGGGCTTAGAATACTCCCTTGGTTAGAAATCTGGATGCGGGTATATTTGGCATGTTTAGCCTACTCCCTCAGTATATACTAGCTGGCCTAGAGATTGTCACGCCTTCATTCTCCTCACTTCACCTCAGCCTTTCCTTATTCATTTGGGGGGCTCCGGTTCACTGTTTGGGGAACCCCATGTTACATTTAGTCCCAGTTCTTCGTGAATCACATAATGTCACTCGATACATCACTCTCAAGTCCCGATACCCCATTCCCAAAAGCCGGGCATTTGTAGGTCGTGGACAAGCTCTCCGGGGTCACTGATCACTTGTTATGCGCCAAACAATTTAAGGAGACGATCCAAGTGGAACTGACCCCCCCCCCACGCAAAATCAACCCAAGCGCAGACGGGGAGTCTGTTAGGGCAGTAGCTCTGCGGTGGCCCTTAGGCGCTGGTTTTAGTGATCAACACTGGCCGGATCGAATTTTTGTAAGATTGTTTCAACCCGCAAGCTGCGGACCAGGCACTAGATGCGGAACCGGGGATGGGTAAAATACCACATAATATTTTAAAGTACAGCACAAGTATATAACAAACTCAGTTACACAAGTACTATCCAAGCATAGATCCGCCGGGGGTCGAGGACCACCCATACCACGATCCTTAGGAAGGGGAGGGGGGAAAACCCCTGGTCATGATAGTCCCCCGAAAGCAGTAAGTTAAGCCACATTTTCGAGCACCCCTGTCAAATCGCTATTCCATAAAGTTACCCCCTTTCGTCCCCCACTCATATCGATTAGAAAGGCCATAGGTTTGTGAACACACAGAGCGCCCGGATTCAATTCAGCGGTCTACCGGTAGGGGTTTGGATGTTACAGCACGAGTATGGGCTTTTTTTCTCGCTTGTGCTGATCACATGCGCAGTGCTGTACTGTGCTCGAGCACAGTTGTAAGTCGCCTGCACCAGATAAAGTGGGGGAAAAAAAAAGATTTCTAGGTTCTGGGATTTGTTTTTCCACCTTCCTCTCCCGAAGTTAGAATCCAACCCCCCTCTCTTCAGTGATATCGCATACCATAGTACCTTCCTCGTTTTTTCACTTCCTTACACACGAGTCCTCTAAGAGATTATCATTTTATTATTAAAGCCCCCCTCTCCCCCCCCCCCCAATATCGTGCGCTGGCCAATCAGATGCTTGCTTTTGCTTTCGCTTTTTCGAAAGAGGGTCGAACTGCCGGCATAAGGTTGGAATAACCTGGGTTGAACGAAATTTATAAAATCCCTCTCTGCTTGAGTACTCGAGTACTACTAGTAGTACAAGTACTGCTCGAGTGGTACAGTACTACAAAAGGAAGCAGGGAATTATCCCACCTGGGCCGCTTGCCGGCATGTGGGTGCGAGTATTTGGCTGCTGAATGTTGGGGCGGGGGGAAAGCGGGGGTGGGCTGTAAGACAGACAGACAGACGACGAGTTCGTTTGATCTCCCTCCTCGGCACTTCTCAAAACACTGGTACAGATACCCGAGATCGTTCCGACACTCATTAGGCGCTGGGGCGCGCGCGCATACTGCTCTAGCGAGTGATTTGTTGTGATACGAGTGGGGTGTGTGTGTGCCGTGGGCAGCTGGGGTCGATTTTAGTCCAAATTCTTCTCTTAACCTCTTCAAGTGGAAATTCTGTTTACGATAAACGCTTTGGTTTCCTTAGGGCTAGTTTATGTATTAACCTTGTAGTTATGGTAGTGGGTTATTTCTCATCGCAGTTACTGTATGAGCTCACTACCTTTGTTTCAAGTATTGGTTTCTTTCTCCCCCTTTGAGCCGGGAGACCGCGCGCACCGCCCATCTCTTTTAACACGAAAACGGGGAAGGTGAGTGGCTGGGTGTGCTATAAGTTAGCGCCATACTGTTTACTGTGAGGGAAACCTGCCAACTGAGTGTTTAGAAACTCTCCAATAACGGGCAGATTTTTGATCAAATGGTAATTGATGGAAGGTGATAGAAGGTCCTATATGTTTGAAGAGGAGGGGGCGAAAAGAAAGAAGACTCGGATGATGGTTTGCTACTCCTCTATGAGAGCTCTGCTAGAGCTATGCAGCCTGCTTTTGGGCTAGGCTGCAGACATTCCCGCTTCAGTCCAATATCGGTGGTGGGGTGGGTGCAATGCGGGGGCTACGAAACTGCCGCACTATGTCTAGAGAAGGATACGGTAGTGGTTGTGTGCGGTATTACGGAGGAAGATCGAAAGAGATGGATCTTGCCTACTGGCACCGTACAGGGCAATGTGTTTCAGCTTGACATAGGGACGTGGTGGGGAAATGGGGTGGGGGATTGTCTATCATAATCTAACTCTCTCATTCTCTCAATCTGTGCTAAGACACACGTGGTGTGGTGGTGGTGGGATGCATAGGATACGGGACTCTTCTTGTAATAAGATATCTCTCGGGGTCTCGTGGCTAGGTTAATGGGATGGTAGAGGGGTGGTTGTCTGGTATCTGATTATAGGGATATGTAAGTAGGAAGAGTAGGAGTAAGAGCATGTACTATCTTACTCGCACATAGTAGGGTAGGACTGTTTATCGATAAGAGAGGGAGCTTGTTTCCCTAACCGTGTTGCGCAACAAAACGGCCGGGGGCATTACCCGTTTTGATGGTCGCGTGGCTGGACGTCTCAGCGTGCCGACCTCAAACGGCCTGTTCGGCGAAGTGCAGGCGAGCCAAGAGATGGAATCCCTTCCCTTCCCACTCGCGCTCCCCGATTGAGCGAAAAGCCGGCACACACAAGTCCAACCAACAGAGGATCCCTCCAACCAACAGACGAGCCCCAGCGAACCAAACCCTTCTTTCCCCACTGAAAGCCACAAGGTACCCCTCACCTTGGTAGAATACAGTACTAACAAAGATTAAATTGAGAAAGTGGGAACTGAACAGTTTCCTTCCTGGAGTACTCGTATTGGTACCCGGAGGCCTGGGAGAGTTTTGGCCAGCCACAGGCGAGAAGAGCGGGAAAGAGGAGTAGAGAGGGCCCACCCTCCTCTCCTGTACTCGTAATATCAACTGTCCTTCCCTTTTCCACCGCTTGTTCCTTCGTTTGCTCCGTTATTCAAACTGTCCCCGTTGTTGCCCGCAACCGCGACCGCTTCTTCATTTAAAGGAACCCGTCTCACCGCCCAGTGCCTAATCTGCATCCTTTAGTCTCTGCCGTTGCTCGTTTGGGGACATCCTGGCAAAGATATAGTTTCCAGTACCACCGGTGCTACGAGTAGTTTTGAGTGTGTATGAGCGGTGTGTGTGTGTGGCCGTGATTGCTTGTGAGAAGTTAGAGGGTGGCGGTGGTAGACATCGGTGGTGGTGCGTGGTTTGCTCCGCTTCACTGCTTCCTACATTTTGTGCAGTTGTGTATGGGTGGTGTATCGGTGCCCTGGGTTGTTCGACTGTTCCCCAGAAGCTGCCCACCCTTCCTTTTTACCATTCTTCTCATCCGTCTTTCTTTTCCTCTCTCTCGCATTTGCTGCTGCTGCTGCTGCGAGCCCACCAAGGCACACATTGCCTTCTATTCATAGACTCCACTCCATCAATCCTGTCAATCTGCCCATCCATCCATATACCTACATACATTACATAGCCGTTTCTGCTGTGCTCCCTCCCGTCAACCGCTCGCTTGGATCGGACCTCCTTCCCACTTTTTTTCCCATTTTCCTTCCCTTACTTTACCTCTCCGCCATCCCCCGCCAGGAGGCGTAGCGGCTGTAGAGAAGGTAGCAGGTGAAGGGCAGGAGAGAAGGAGACGTGGAAGGCGGTGAGAAAGCGCATTGCGTTGTGGTAGAGAAGGAAAGGAGGAGGAGAAGGAGAAAGTAGGTGGGAAGGCTTCATCTGTATACAGGGGCGAATAAGTCTGTCTTGTTCGTCATCGGGAGCTGCGGGGAGACGAAAATAAACTCCGCTGCTTGCTACACCTCACACCGCAACGCAACCAACAACCCAACACTCTCGTTCAAATCTGTCTCTTTTTATTTTTTCTTAATCCCCCACATCTCGAAGCTAGGTTAGTCGAGAAAAGAAAAGCGTGCGATAATTATATCTCACCTCCACCATAGTCCTCTCGCATCACACCACGCTCCACGCTCAGACGGTAGCATACAACTGTTGGGGGATCTCTAAAAAAGTTACAGGCCGAGCGAAGCAAGCAAGGGGATACTTAGGAAATCACGGAGATCATGCAGCAGTCTCCGACAATTAGCTGCCCTTTGAAGGTATTTGTCTTTTTGCTCCTTTATTTACCCCCGTCCCGTTGTTTGTTCCTTCTTTTTGATCGGCGATTTCATGTCATATTCTACTTGTACCTATTATCTATTTCTCGCTTCTTTTTATTTTTATTTTTACCATCTGCTGTGTCCTTCATCGTCGTCGTCATCTTGGCTTTCCCTCGTCCGTTATATTCTCCGCTAAAAACAGTCGCTCCGCACAGACAACGACAGAAGTCGATTGGATTACTCCTCTGAAATCCTACATTAGAGCAACCTACGGAGATCCAGAAAAGTACAGTGAAGAATGTGCTACTCTAAACAGACTACGTCAGGACATGCGCGGCGCAGGGAAGGATTCAACATCCGGCAGAGATCTGCTCTATCGGTACTACGGACAGCTGGAGTTACTGGATCTGAGGTTTCCCGTTGAGGAGCGAGGTGTTAGAGTTGGGTTTACATGGTGAGTGAAGCAATTGTGCCCCCTTGAAATTGTGTTTGTCGTGGGTGTCTGTCTTCCTCTGGGCTGAGGTTCAGTGCGAAATGTTGTGTGTGGAATTCGCTGTTGAGGACGGGGTTTAGCCGATGCGGCTGAAAAGTTATTTCATTTCATGAGCCACACAGATTTGGATGCATATTAAGACGACAGCTATCAAGAGAATGTTAATATCAAGGCTGACAGATCGACGGTTCATTGTAGGTATGATGCTTTCACGCATAAACCAACCTCCCAATACTCCCTTGCTTTTGAGAAAGCTTCAATCATCTTCAACATTTCCGCTGTCCATTCATGCCACGCCGCAAATCAAAACCGCTCCGAAGAACTTGGAATTAAGACGGCTTTCAACTCTTTCCAGGCTGCGGCGGGAATGTTCACTTATATCAATGAGAATTTTCTACATGCACCATCCACGGATTTGAGTAGAGACACGGTGAAGACTTTGATTAACATCATGCTTGCACAAGCCCAAGAGGTGTTTCTGGAGAAAGTGATAGCGGATGGAAAGAAGAGTGGGATGCTTGCGAAACTGGCGGCCCAAGCCGGGTTTTTGTACTCTCAGGCTGTGGAAGGTGTTCAAGAAAATGTCCAGAAAGGTATCTTTGAGAGAGTCTGGCTATTACTCTGCCAGGTATGGTTGCCGTGCCTAACTGAATTGGGCCAAACTGACCTAATCGTCTGGCAGGTTAAGCAAAATTTCATGGATTCATTGGCTCAATATCTCCAGGCACTGGCGGACAGCGAAGGTGGTAAATACGGACTTGCAATCGCTCGCCTGCATTTGGCCGAAGATTTAGCCAAGGAAGCTCTTCGAACATCACAGTCGTTCCCTAATTCTCCCCCAGCTACCTCCAATTTGTCCTCAGAAACTGGCCCTGCTCTAGTCCAAATTAATAAAAGGCATCTGGCTCTTGCCCAAGAAAAACTCGTGGCTTTGATTAAGGAGAACGACTTTATCTACCATCAGACGGTCCCAGCCGAAGCAGCAATTCCGATGGTTCCAAAAACAGTCGCGGCAAGGGCGATTCCCGTACAGGAGTTGTATCAAGGAGATGATATTAACCGTATTATTGGTCCCGATATCTTCCAGAAGATCGTGCCTATGAAAGTCACCGAAAGCGCGTCTTTATACGACGAGGAGAAGGCTAAGCTGGTCCGTGCAGAGACAGAACGGGCAGACTTAGCAAATGCAGAAATGGTCGCAGCCTTGGACTACCTAAAGCTGCCCGGATCGCTAAAGCTGCTTAAAAACGGCTTTGAGAATGAGATTGAGGTGGATGACGAGTTCCGGACATGGTGTGATGATATCGCACACAAACCTGAAACTTTGGAAGAGAGGTTTGTCGGTTTAAAGAGGGATAAAAAGAGAATTGTGGAGATTCTGGATCGATCTTCAAGAGGTCTGGATACGGAGGAGAGCGTGTGCGAAAAAATGAGAGCGAAATATTTAGATGAGTGGACACAGCAGCCTTCAAGCCGGCTCACACAGACTCTCCGGGCGGATATTAGGAGCTATCGAGAGGCTGTTGATGAAGCTATAAACAGCGACAATCTACTTTTTTCCCAGTACCGAGGGGTCAAGGGAGAGATAGAGGAGATGAGGAATGCGGGCGAGAGGGCCGAGGAAGGAGCTGTTGATGATTTATGGGTTAGTAGGGCTGGTGTTGTCAATGGTGGCTTTAGTGGAGACCGGGGGGGAGAAACTCTTCTGGATGTGGACGAAGGGGACTCCGGAGTTACTGTTCTGGAACAGATCGAGAGAGTAGAGGAGCTACTTAAGAAGCTAAATCTGATCAAACGAGAGCGGGCTCAAGTCTTGAAGGATTTGAAAGAAAAGGTAAGGCATATTCTTATTTTCGGGGCTGCATCACGCCCCAACCTCACAGTTGTTTCGACTGAGGCGATTTACTAAAGTTCTTAATTAGGTTCATACCGATGACATCTCGAACGTTTTAATCCTTAATCAAAAATCCATTCAAAATCTCGAGCCCCAATTGTTTGCGACAGAACTGGAGAAGTTCCGGCCACATACAAACAGGCTACTCACAGCTGCGCACAAACAATCGTCATTAATGAAGGATCTGACATCAGCTTATGGTGATCTCTTGCAAGACAAACGAATTCGTGCGGAGCAGTCCAAGTATGAAGCTTTATCACGCCAGAGAAACGCAATGTTGGGAAAATTCAAGAAAACCTATCAGGCCTTTTTGGATATATGGGCAGGCTTGGAGAAAGCTCAGCAATTCTACACGGAGATGACTGAAACAGCCGAGAGTCTGGAGAAAAATGTGGAAACATTTGTATCCAACCGGCGAGTCGAAGGCGCTTCTTTACTAAGCCATATAGAGCAGCGGGGGGGATCCGAAGCAGATAGCCAGCGTGGAAAACTTCTGGGCATGATGGAGAGAGTTTCTCTCTCGGGAGATACAAGCAAAATGCAGCAGAAGCGACCACCACCCTTATCGAATGTGAACACTCACCAAAGCCAGCCTTCGTTAGCGTCAACTCATGGGCAGAGCCCCCCTGGTACGCCTAGATATACCCCCCATCCGTACGGCAACTACCACCCTACTCCTACGCCGCCCCCCCCACCTCCACCCCCCGCACCTAGTGGGTTCCCCAACTATCCCCAGTATCCTGCTGCGAATGGTACGAGTGGGTATGGGCGACGGGATTCTTACGGTCAGACACAACAAGGAGGGTCGGTGCCAAGGAGAGATAGCTATCAGTCGGCTAATATGCAACGTCGGGAGTCCCATCAAGCTCTTCCATCCTCTCCTCCGCCAACAGGAGGCCCACAACAACAGCACCAGCCATATCAGCCAAGCCACTACTCTTCCCCGCCAAATATGTATGCGGGGCAAGTTCCAGGCTACCCGCAACAATACAACCCTTCAACATACATACCACCACCTCCTCCTCCGGGTCCGCCCCCACAACCGAGCTTAAGCAGTAGACAGAGTTTCGGGGTCTTACCCCAGACCTCCTATCAACAACCTCCACATCCGTCGACTCCTGGCCAACCACCCCAAGGATATCACCAATATCCAGCCCCGCCAGGACAGCAGCACCAGCAACAACAGCAGCAGCAGCAGCAGCAGGACCCTTGGGCTGGATTAGCCGGATGGAAGTAATTGATGGGATGGGACGATTATTAGCGCGGGCCGGGATTGTGTTTTTTCATTTTTTCACTTGAAAGTTTTTTTGTTTCCCGGGTTGCTTGGGCTGGTGTCTATTTTCTTCCTTATCCTTATTTATTTTCTCGTATCATCCCAGCTTCTACCATCTCGCTTTAACCTCCTTTCCCAACTCCCTTTCTTACTTCTTTGTTCTAGTTTTCCCAGTGACATTTCTCCGCGCTTCTATGATAGAGCAAAGTAAGTACCCGGTGCTAAGAAGGAGAAGAATTGAGGAATGGAATGGGCAACCCAGACTATTATAGCGTTGTGTGTTGAAATGGGAAAAAAGGTTTTTATGTTTGAGTATAGTAGCAGCTTAGACTGTAAGCAAGTGGGAGAGGAGAAGGGAGAGGATGATGTCCGGGGGGTGAGAATGAGTGGCAGACAAGTGCAACTGGCGAGTGGTGTAGCGATTTTAGCTAATGTGCATATTGTATCCGGGAGGGGGAAGTGGAGTCAAAAGGAAAATATTATACCTTATCAAAAAGTTATCATGGCACTGCTGCAGTTAGAATTCCCGACGTTTGAGCTTAGTATAGAGGTGACTATGGATGGGAATTCACTACTATTGTATAGTACTGTATAGTACATAGCCCAGTGGTCAACTTATGTTTTATCATTGCATTGTATTGTATCATACCAAGAAATAACGTCTGTCAATGATTGAAGGGCACGCAGGATATCGCGCTAACACGGCCAAGCCGAAGCTGGACCCTTTGCTTGGGAATTTCTTGGCAGGGCGAGCACTGTACTGTACTGTACTGTACTGCTTAAGTTCTTTCCCCGCTCGGATGGATTGTTAGTCTGCTATAATTTCGTGATGACCCGCCTGCCCGTTCTTCCCCCTCTTATATTTAGACTATTGTGTGTCGTTGGTTAGGCGCTACAGCTAACACCGGGCCACAGTACTGGTAATGCGCCATAAGAATGTATCATCATTATCACAACATCAAAATTTCGCAATATTGCCGTGCAGTAGTAGCGTATACCATGGTAGGACAGCAACCTACCAAAGATCTAACGACAGCGGGAAAATAGAAAAAATTCGCATTGTCCACCCGTAAGCTGAGAACTCTGATAGTACAGTACACTACCGGTACACACCTTCCCCAAAATCCACCTATCCACCCACCCACACATTGGTAATACAGGGCTCAGCGGACTCCCCGGACTTTCGGTTTTTACTGAGTATAATTCCCGCGCACATTTAGTAACCGAGGGAAATTGGAGCTTCTAGCATGGTAGAGCGTGTGACCCCTTCCTGTCCGTCCTGCACTGGCGGGCAAGTAAGCATGTATGTAGGTAAGTTAGGCAGATAGACGGGTGATCTGCGGTTGGTAATGTAGTTGGTATAAAGACTTCTTAACCCCCCCCCTCGGAGTTTTCTCCTTCCCACTCTGTTTGTCTGTCCGTCCGTCCGCTTGCGCTGGTCTTTTCCCCTCCCAAACTGCCCCTTCTCCCACTAATTGAACTACAGCAGGGAGAAACCACGGTAGTGGGCGAGATCAGTTATGACTTCTCCTGAGAAAGGTTCTCCCTTCCCTCCTCACCCACTCCCCCATTCACCCACCCACCCACTCACAAGTACTGATCTATTACCCCGGCTGTCAGGATCAATCCCAAGCACAGGCACGCTCGAAGACGCAGCGGCACTGCCGCCGCAGTACGCCAATGGAAGGCTACAGCCACCACCGGGCATTGACGAGAAGGCGCTTTTGAGAAAGATTGATTTCAGATTGTTGCCCGTGTTGTGCATTTTGTATCTTTTGGCGTTTTTGGATCGGTGGGTTTTTGCTTCGCTCTACTCCGCTCATCTAGAGGGGAAGGGATGGACTGACGGCATCAGCGTGAATATATCAAACGCAGCGGTATTCGGCTTGAAGGAGGAATTGAAGCTCGGTGGACTAGAATATAATACCTGTTTAACGATATTTTTTGTGCCGTATATTTGTTTGTTTCGCCCCCCCCCCCCAAATCCTCCTTTGCGGGGAGCTAACGAGAAGCAGTATTTGAAATCCCGTCGAACATATTATTGAAGAAATTGAGGCCTCATGTTTGGCGTAAGTTTATCATTGACACCTACCCCTCCCCCGATTACACTCACTCTTTGGTTCTTGGTCTTTTCTTTTTCTTCTTTTTGCTCGGGTGGCTTGTGCTCTAGACCCTGACTGATGGGTATTTGCTTTTTGGGGCCGTGGGGGTGAACCAAAGTTTCGATATGTATGTTCATGTTCGGACTCGTCACTACGCTGCAGGGATTAGTACAAAATTATAGTGGGATTTTGACGACGAGGTTTTTCTTGGGCGTTTTTGAGGCTGGTAGGTTTTTCCCGCTTGCTTGCCCACGTTGCTATTCGGAAGATGTGTGCTGATTGTTGTGGGAAGGGATGTTCCCCGGATGTTTCTATTTGATCGCTATGTGGTATAGACGTGAAGAGGCACAGAAGCGGTACAGTTTTTTCTTCTCGTCTACTTCTCTTGCTGGCGCTTTTGGTGGATTGCTAGCGAGTGCGATTGGGCTTATGGATGGGAAAGGCGGGTATCGGGGCTGGAGGTGGGTTTTTATTCTCGGTAGGCTTTTACATTCACAACTCAATCCCCTGCGCGAATTGGGCTATTCTGATGGGAATTCACAGAAGGCATATTGACCTGTATCGTCTCATTCCTTTTCTACTTCATCATTACCGACTTCCCCGAGGAAGCTACCTTCCTAACAGACGTTGAGCGGAGGTTCGTCAGAGACCGCCTGAGGGAGGATGTCGGCGACTCAGTTCAAGAGACCAGGATGACTTTAAAAGAGGTCCTTAGCGTTTTCAAAGATTACAAAGTCTTCATCGGAGGATTCATGTACTTTGGTCTCATCGTTCCGGCCTACGGATATGCATACTTTGCGCCTACCATAGTCCGGCAATTTGGGTACAGTCGTCAGTTCCCCCTCCGGCCCCACCATGGAAGGCAAAAAAGTATAAGAACATTGACTCAAAGGAATAGCAATCCAAACCCAACTCCGCTCCGTCCCTCCCTGGGCCGCCTCCTTCACCTTCGCAATGATCATAGCGACGATTTCTGACAGAGTAAGGCACCGCTTTCTCTTCACAATAATCCCAATCTGCATCGCCATCTCCGGCTTCGCCATCCTCTTGACTGTCCACAACCACGTTAACACCCAGTACTCTGCTCTCTTCCTCGCCGCAATGGGAGCGTACAGCGCTATGCCGGTTATCGTCTGCTGGTTTAACACGAACCGTATCACCCCCCCCCCTCTCTACCCTATTAGCAAGCTAACAAGAAACGAAAAACAGTGGGAGGCCATCACAGAAGAGCGGTCGGCACAGCCTGGCAAGTCGGTTTTGGTAACATCGGTGGTATCATAGCCACGTACTCCTTCCTATCAAGCGATGCCCCAAAGTTTGTGAAGGGATATTCGATCGCCTTAGCGTTCATATGTTTGTCAGCGCTTTCCTGCGTAGCGTATTTCCTTGCCGTGAGCTGGGAGAATAAGAAGAGGGATCGGGGAGTAGATAAGCACTCTAGCGCGACCGAGGAAGAGAAGAAGATGCTTGGGGATTTGAGTCCGGATTATAGATATTTTTTGTAGAGCTTTCAGTACCCTAGTCCTCTTTTACCTTTTTATTATTATTGCTGTTTATTTAGGAAGGGATGGGCAGCAGGGAAGAGAATGGGATGGGATGGGATGGAAGGGGATGGAAGGGGATGGAAGGGGATGGAAGGGAAGAAGAGGTATGACTTGAGGATGCAGCTTCAGTTTGTTCTTTATGCAGCGCAGCACGATAATTGTTTCCTTAGACTTATTGGGCGAGCACTGCACTGTATATACCGACGAACGCACAGATAATCAATGAGCCGGCATGGCTTACGATGGGCGAGTTTAAAGTACCGGTATCTGCGATTGCACAGACACTCTGTGTGTACACACACTGCACAGTACTGTTACCAGCGCAAACGACGATACCTTCGAGGAACCTATCATATAATACCACAATACCACGAACAATAAAAAGCTATGGTGCAGCACCGATATAGCGAACCCACCTCCACAGATACCCTCCCACCCGGTTCAGAATAAGCCCATCACCGCATAAATGTTTTCATTTTTTTATACCTTTCAATCTTCCTGTGCAATGCAAACATTCAGCCTATGCACGTAGATCCACAAACAAAACAACGCACCGAGTGAGAATACATGCCGGCACAAAGCCCAAACAAAATCAAGCCCCCGGAAAAGAGGGGAGAAAAAAGGCTCCAGACTAACCCAAACCTCCATGAGCCGGCCGCTACAACCGCCAAGACGGGGGAGAGCGTCATTCCAACACAACCTCTCTGTATCCTAATAAAGCACCAGCAGCAACAGCAGTAGACTAGACTAAAATGCTGTGCGGTAAAGTTAAGGGAAAAAAAGAGAATGGTGGGAGGGAAGATGGAGGGAAGGAAGGAAGGAAAGAGGTATTTACCCCTCCTTCCACACCCAACTCTCAATTCCGGTTTTTCCTTTTCTCCCCCCTACCTACTTGAGTTATCTTTCGTTTTCCAATTCCCCTTCTTAACATCCCAGGGTTCATCTATTTAAGATAGCTCGATTCCATCCCTATTTCCCCTCATCATCATCACCATCATCAAAGCAGCCCACAAGTCAACCCAAGCTCCCGATATCAACACAATGAGCGTTTCTATTTCTTCGGTTTCGACGAAGCCCTTTGGTAAGCTTGCTTATTTGGATTACTATTATCAGTTTCCGGTCACACCATACGTCATAGCTAACTCAATCATCTGCTATTAGATGGCCAAAAGCCCGGAACGTATGTTAAGCCTCCAACACCCGGGAGTCAATCCGCTCTGTCAAGCTAATAAGAGCTCAGCTCCGGACTTCGTAAGAAGGTAGTCGTTTTCGAGCAACCAAATTACACTGAGAACTTCGTTGCAGCACTCCTCCAAGCTATCCCCGAGGGAGCCGAAGGATCGTTCCTCGTAATTGGTGGTGATGGCCGTTACTACAACCCTGAGGTCGTCCAGAAGATTGCAAAAATTGGTGCTGCCTATGGTGTCAAGAAATTGCTCATCGGGCATAAGGGTATCTTGAGCACCCCAGCTGCTAGCCATGTTATCCGGAAGAGAAAGGCCACTGGAGGGATTTTGTTGACTGCTAGTCATAACCCCGGTGGTAAGTTAAGCTTCGATTGTGGGTGAAGGATAGGGCTAGTGTAGGGGCTAATTGATGATAGGACCTAAGGAGGACTTTGGAATCAAGTATAACTTGGCCAATGGCGCGCCAGCTCCTGAGAAGGTTACTGACAAGATTTACGAGATCACTAAGACAATATCAGAGTACAAAATTACCGATATCCCTGATGTAAGCCCCCCAATATATCCATAGAAGGTCCGGTAGCTGATCCAATTAGATTGACCTGGAAACCATTGGAACCAAGACCTATGGCCCTCTAGAAGTTGAAATCATTGATTCCGTCGAGTGTTATGTCTCCTACATGAAGGAGATCTTCGACTTCCCTCTCATCAAGTCTTTCTTTGCCCAAAACCCCAAATTCCGAGTATTGTTCGATGGCCTGCATGGCGTCACCGGCCCATACGGCATAGCTATTTTCCAGGAGGAGCTTGGGCTCCCACCCAACTCTACACAAAATTGTGTACCACTTCCAGACTTTGGTGGTGGGCATCCAGACCCTAACCTCACTTATGCACACTCCTTGGTTGCCGCTGTAGATAAGGATGGTATCCAATTCGGAGCTGCCAGCGACGGTGATGGCGACAGAAACATGATTTACGGGGCTAACGCATTTGTATCACCCGGTGACTCTTTGGCCATCATCGCCCACCATGCAGACAAGATCCCATACTTCAAAAAGCAGGGTGTTTTCGGATTAGCCAGGAGTATGCCCACTTCCGGTGCTGTCGACCTTGTTGCCAAGAAGAAGGGATTGGAGTGCTATGAAGTCCCCACAGGATGGAAGTTCTTCTGCAACCTCTTCGATAGCGATCGATTAAGCATCTGTGGTGAGGAGAGCTTTGGAACCGGATCGAACCACATCAGAGAGAAGGATGGCGTCTGGGCCGTCGTAGCCTGGTTGAACATTATTGCTGGTGTCGCTAAAGAGTTGCCAGAGGGCGAGGAGCCCTCAATCGCTAATATCCAGAAGGAATTCTGGAAAGAATATGGCCGTGAGTTACCCTCGATTTATGTGACAGCCTGTACGTAAGCTGATCAGCAAAGGAACTTACTTTACTCGCTACGATTACGAGAATGTTGATTCGGCGGGAGCTCAAAAGCTTGTAGCCGCCTTCCAGGCAAAGGTCGATGACAAGTCATTCATCGGCAGCGAGATTTCCGGAAGGAAAGTCACAGATGGTGGTAACTTTGGTTACATCGACCCCATTGACGGGAGTGTCTCCAAAAACCAAGGTCTGTACGCCAAATTTGATGATGGATCGAGAATTGTCGTCCGGCTGTCCGGAACCGGAAGCTCAGGGGCTACCATCAGGTTATACCTGGAGAAACATGAAGCGGTATGTTTGATATCAATCCTGCGATGATCTGATAGGGCTAACATTGGTTTTTGCAGGACGAGAGCAAACACCTGCTGGACGCTCAAGTCTATCTCAAGGAAAATATCAAGCTGGCCGTGGACTTCTTGCAATTCCAGGCGTTTGTCGGAAGGGAGAAGCCCGATGTTATGACTTAAATAGGTATGGTAAGTATGCATGGTTTACGCACACACACAATTCGTGGCAGAAAAACAAGATCCACGTGTAGCACCCCGTGCCTCATTAATTGCCTTAATTGATATCAGAGCCTTGGTTCAACCAAGCTGCCCCTTGTGATCTGCTTGTGAAGTCTTCCGAAGTACCTTAGTGGCATACGAGTATACGGTTTGCCAAGTATCGAGGGTGGAAGTTTCTCCATCTTGCACGAGATACAGTACCGTTGCCTGCAGCTAATAAGCTCCACTACCGGCAGCTATCAAAGCGTTCTCCGCTGTAGGCCAGTGATAAGCCACTATAGGTATTGACTGCTTGGGACCCACTTGTAACCGGTCTTATTCGTGAGAGATCTGGACCCACTCATAGATCTCGTACAGGCTCCAAGCTACGAGAAAGGCCCGAACCCCGGCTACCTTACCTGTAGACCCTAGAATAAGGTCGTTCCTGACAGGAGGTTTCGGGCCATGCCATTTCATTTATTATATAATAAGTTCAAAATGCCGAACCATAGATCTACGGCTGAGTCCTAAGACGCAGACTATCGATGTCGCAACCCAGAGGGTTGGTCGCGCTTTGGAAGTCTGAAGTTTAGAAGTGTTGGGCAGGGTAGAGGGAAAAACTTTGTGCAGTATGATACTGTATCGGTAGATGGCTTCGACGGCGGCAGGCACTTTCTCGGAAGGAACAATAAATTTAGTATCATAAGATCATACCTGGGAATCCAAACAAATCCTATGACGTATGCTTGTTTCCCAGCCGGGTATGATTTACAAAACCTTGGCACCTCGGGCCTTGAGAAAGGGTGAGATTCCATTTCTCGGAGGGTGGCTGTGATACCCGCAGGATGATTGTTGCCAACAACAAAAGAGCAACCGGCCAATTCTAACCGGCCCCTTCGTACCCAATAGTACGCACCAAAGATTTCGTTGACCTTTTCCTACCCTGCAACGTCCTCCCCCTGTTCCGGGGTATGTCTTCTCTTACTTCCTTTCTTCCTCTCCCCCTTACCACCATACCGTATCCATTCCTCTTTACAATTAATCCCACCAGCCCTAACGGAAGACAAAATAGTTCCATCAACAAATTACCACTAATATGAGTTCGTCCAAGGAAGAAGATAGTGCAGTTCCCGCCTCTGCTAAGAGCTCCTGGGGCCCATTCCTGAAGGTCAGACGCACGGTTCACACTGTTCCTATAATCCTCTTCAATTACTGACCTTTTTACAGTCGATTGCGTCATTCAATGGGGAACTAGCGAGTTTGACAGCTCCAGTAAATACTTCCCTATAAACGGCCCCTTTTTCCCAACAATTTTTGACTGATCTTCACAATTTTAGCCATTTATCTTGAGCTCCACCAGTTTAACTGAGTATTCGGGTTATTGGGTATGGACCGCTTTTCTCCTCATTAGGAGGGACACGTATACTGTTGCTTGCGGCTGTTTTGAGACACGGAACACTCTTCTGACCACGGCGATTCGCAGGCTGAGCATCCCGGGATCTTTGTTGCGCCAGCTCAAGAGAAAGACCCGCAGAAGAGAGCTCTTTTAGTTCTCAAATGGTTCCTAACTACCCTCAAGCAGCAGTATAGCTCGAGAAACGAGAAACTGTAGGATACCTCCCCTACCTCCATCCTGACGACCCACCACTAATTTGGCGCCACCAGTGGCTCGGAGAAAAAGCCACTTAACCCCTTCCTGGGGGAACTGTTCCTCGGAAAATGGAAAGACCCTACCGGAGAGATTGGAGAAACTCAATTGATCTCCGAACAAGTCAGGTGAGCCATCCCCCGTCTACCGCGGAACGGAAACTGACTTGACTGGATATTTAATAGCCACCATCCTCCTGTCACTGCTTATGCTATCTTGAACGAGAAACACGGCGTCAAGCTCGAGGGCTACAATGGCCAGAAGGCTTCTTTCTCAAGAGGCACTATTTCAGTAAGGCAGGTTGGGCATGCCAAGTACCATTTGAAGGAATTTGATGAGGACTGTGAGTTGCCCCTAAAACACTCATAACCTCAAGCTAATGCTAATCTAATCACACACAAAGACCTAATTACCCTTCCTTCTCTGCATATTGAGGGGATTGTATACGGGTCCCCGTATGTCGAGCTGAATAAGAGCAGCACAATCCTCTCCTCTACTGGATATGTCGCCCAAATTGATTATAGCGGAAAGGGGTGGGTTACTGGAAAGAAGAACACCTTCTATGCAACATTGAAGAAAGAGGGTAGCAAGGATATTCTCTACACAATCGATGGGCAATGGTCTGATGGGTTCGTGGTTAAGGAAGGGAAAACAAAGAAGGAGGTGAGAGGCTGGCTCATTCTTATTTATTTATTGATTTATTTTCCGAAAAGAAAAACATACTAACTATCTCTTGCTTGGAACAGTTGGAAACTTACAACGCAAAAACTGCTGAAATCACACCTCTTTATATCGCCCCAATCGAGGAACAGGACCCTCTCGAGTCTCGTCGTGCATGGGCTAAGGTTCAGGAATCAATCAACACAGGAGACCTAGATACTACTGGTACCGAAAAGTCCAAGATCGAGAACGAGCAGCGTGAGCTGAGGAAGAAGGAGAAGGAAGAAGGCAGAGAATGGGAGAGGAGGTATTTCACTAGAGTTATGGACGACCCCGTATTCACAAGGTTGGCCGAAAGCTCTGGGATTGTTGCAGAGGAAGGAAAGACGGACGGTATATGGGTCTTCGACGAGAAGAAATTTGCCCAGATAGCTGAGAAGGCGAGAACTGGAGGGGAGGCAAAGGTTGAAGAAGTGGTCAACACTACCGCTTAGACAAACATAAACTATAGACCAACACGGATGTTTTGGGGTCTTTGTCCCCTAAATGTCAGGGTATGGAATTCTCTTGCTAGTTTATCATTGGGCTGTACTGTACATGACTTGCAGTGGAAAAAAAAAATGCAGCGGGAGTCCTTAATTGTATCTCTATTTATTGGAATTCCTTCTACATTTCAGTTGTCTCCAAGTTCCTTACTTTCTTTACTATTAGGTGGGCAAACTATGGATAGATAGAGTAGGAAAATCCCGGGACGCTGGGATGACGGCATAATATGAGTTGTTTTATAGTATCATTTCTTCAGGTTGTCATTATCCGGTAAGTGGTGACAGATGTACGGTACAGTACATTAGGTTACCAAATTTGATTTTTGTGGGCTTCCGCCCCTCCCCCGCTCTCACCCCACCGACTAGGCTGCTGACACGAATAAACATTAGAGCTCATTCACCATCTTTCCCATAACCACAACTCAAAACAACCATCTTTGCCATCAACCAAAACAACCCTCTGGCTTTAATTTACATTCTATTAATTCAACAAAAATGGTATGCCTTGCTTAACTCCTTGGATTGATTCAAACTTGAGGCCTTCATTTGCTTATGCTAACTGAAACCGATAACTTCCGTAAGTCCCGCAAATTTTTCGTAGGAGGAAATTTCAAGTCCAACGGCACAATCACTCAGATCAAGAGCATCATCGAGGGACTCAATCAGGCTTCTCTGAATCCCAACGTTGGTTCGTGAACGATTCCTTTCTCTTACAAAGAATCTCCTTCCCTCCCTAAACAAACAAATGCTAACAGGGGAATATTCAGAGGTCATAATTTCACCTCCGGCAATCTACCTCCTCCTGGCCAAACAGATCGCCAGCAACGGTATCCAGGTCGCTGCCCAAAATGTCTACGACAAAGGGAATGGTGCCTACACTGGTGAAATTAGTGCAGAGCAGTTGAAGGATGCTGGCGTCAACTGGGTCATAATCGGACACAGTGAGCGTAGAGCCCTTCTCGGGGAGAGCGATAAGGTTAGTTTCCCACGGTTTTTGACATTTTGATTTTCTTTCCCCCCAGCGGCGAGTATGTGGGGGCCCGCTAATGTGGGGGGTTTATAGTTTGTCGCCTCAAAGACTAAGGCCGCCCTTGCCGGAGGTTTGAGCGTGATTTTGTGCATTGGAGAGTCGCTTAAGGTTTATTTTTCCTCTTCCTTGCTTCGCTATGCCATGTGGGCTGGACAGTAATGGTGGGTGGTTGAGATGAAATAGAATGATAACGACGGGATTTTTGCAGGAGCGTGAGGATGGAACTACCATCGATGTTGTCACAAGACAACTTAAGGCGGTTACTAGCGAGGTCAGCGATTGGTCCAACATTGTCATTGCCTACGAGCCCGTTTGGGCTATTGGTACTGGAAAGGTGGCTACTACTGAGGTATAAGCTCTTCGCTTGTTCCTATGATGGTAATAGAAACTGATAATTGGGAAAACAGCAAGCTCAAGAAGTTCACGCCGCCATCCGCAAATGGCTAAAGGAGACCGTCTCTGATAAAGCAGCGGAGGAGACCAGAATCCTTTATGGGGGAAGTGTCACTGACAAGAATTCTAAGGAGCTTGCTACCCAGCCCGACGTTGACGGCTTCTTGGTTGGAGGTGCAAGTTTGAAGCCCGCTTGTGAGTTAACCACTACCTCTTTCATCCTTGGTGGCTACTAGTACTAATGACTTGGATAGTCGCGGACATCATCAACTCTGCTACTTAGATACCCAAACCGTTGATATGGATGCGAGAAAATATCTCACTTATTTAATGAAACCCTGCAATGTACCGTATCCTAGGAAATGCACTTATCCTATAGGTGTCGTTTTCGATAGTATTTCTCTAAAACTGTGATTTTGTTCCCATGACTAAGAACAAACGATTCTATAACGACAATCACAGACAAAACCAATATCATACCCGCTTAAATAATACCCCAACGACAACCATAAAACAACAGCAACTTAGCACGCCACCCAAACACCAAGACCGTAGTCTGCCCCCAAAACACTAAATTTAACACAATTCCCACGACCCCCACCCTTCTCAATCCCCCCCCCCTTTTCCCCGACCTCTATCATCATAGTTAACACCCTCCTCCACCACATCTACACTCAGTGTCAGCAAGCCCAAATTCCAAGGACAAGAACAACTAAACAAAGATAGATAAAACCCACCCGCCCCCGCCTCCTCCACACCCGCCCCCTCCGCCTCCTCCAAAAATCCCTCCGTGGTGCCTACTGCTTCTCTTCTTCTTCTTAGGCTCAATATTGATCGTATACTTTCCGGGCGCGAGGTCCTGCTGTGACCGACGAGGTCCCGCCCGAGGGCCGTAAGAGCGTTCTGTATCGTTTCTCGAACCGAAGCACATTTTGCCGATATGATTTTAAAAACGTAGTATTGGAGCGTATCTCACGGTATAGTAGCAAGCACTGATTCCTGCTGCAAAGTAGCGAAGTTCCGAACATTAAATATCTCTTCGTTCCCCCCTCCGTCCAAACCCACCAGCTGCCTCGTACCATGCTCTGCCTTGCCCTAGCCTACCTTACGTGACCCCACCGCCTCACAACCTAATCATCACTCCCCCATTTCACGAAGCAGCACATCCTCTTGCAATACGATGGAGATTCACTGCCGTATTAAGCTTGAACCTACCAAGGCAGACTTTTCCACAGTGCTGTACGGTATCGGAGTGTTGCGTTGTGGTGCATGGCTGTGTCTAAGACGAATATCATAGGATGTCGTACGTTGCACATGACGCGGAAGCACAGGATACGAGGTGCAATAGGAGTGTAAACCTGGTACCCGGGAGGACTTTCTGCTCCGTGATTCCAAAGCGTTGTGGAGGTTTTGGTCTTGGTCTTGTTTCGGCTACTTTCAAAAAAGGCAAAATGATTGTAGAGGAATTTCGGATAAGCTAATTACTATAGGTGGGTACCATACCGGTATTGGGTTATTTATATTTCTGGTAACTCACTTATGGTACCTGTATTATGCACTCGCAGTAGGAAGCGTCCCTATCTAAGAAATTATACTGACCAAAGTTCATTCATTACTCCGGCTCACATTTGGTATGATACTAACAACATCTGTTAGATCGTGGAGCGCCGTTGGTCCCGCAAAGGGGAGTGAGTGAATGCATTATCAACATCCTCCCAGATAATTACTCATGCTTACTTGTAACTATTACGGCAGTCGACTCCAGTATACCGTAGTTTAGTCTACGGGCTTTAACCCCAACCCCTTCCCCAATCATCAAGGAGAAAAAACATTCCCTATCCGCATAGGAAAAAGAGATAGTCTAATGCGGCCTATGGCAAAAAAATACATTACCATTTCATTAAGCCCCCAATACTGGTAACTGCCGGTACTAAAACGTCAACGTATTTTTTGCCACAGGCGGTAGTACCTGCACAGTACCCGAGTAGTAGACTCTTCCCATCCTTGCCCTACCCTGCCCTACCCTATTATATCATACACTCTCCCCAGTCAAGTCGAAAGCCAAACACCAAGAATTATCAGTCAAAAAACCACATAAACCCATCATACTATCATACCAGCAACAAGGATTCCCAAATATTATTTTTTTGCCTTCCGGCCGGCTCCCTCCCCCTTCCCTCGCGGACGATAAATACACCGGTAGACTATCATACAAGCACAAGCAGTAAGACCCCCCCCCCCTTCTTCTTCTTCTTCTTCTTCTTCTTCTTCTTCTTCTTCTTCTTCTTCTTCTTCTTCTTCCCTCG
>Ga0307509_10002972_pt1 | contig 26550 bp, 40 predicted proteins | sample 10_EM_MG_FD_202245 | JGI IMG/M metagenome (GOLD analysis project Ga0307509, IMG submission 202245) | Populus trichocarpa ectomycorrhiza microbial communities from riparian zone in the Pacific Northwest, United States - 10_EM | ecosystem: Host-associated > Plants > Roots > Unclassified | place... | reverse complement strand
AATATTTTTCACCGCCTCGACCGGGTTTCGGCGTCTGATCTGTACAAGCCAGACATGCTCCATACCATTTATCTCGGGCTATTCAAGCACATGATGGACTGGATTGAAGGCTTTCTGAAGAAACATGGGCGACTGCAGCCTTTCGATGACGTTTGGAAGGCATTACCGCCATACCCGGGATTCTTGGTCCCCAAAAAAGCCTACCGTGAAGTTACGCAGTGGCAAGGGAAAGAGATGAGGAATTTGGGGCGCTGTATTTTGGAAGTTCTCACCGTGGCACTCTGCCAGCCTGGAGGTGCACAAGTAATCCCTTTCAAACGTGCTCTCGGATGCGTCAGGGCACTGGTCCACTTCAATATGATGGCGCAATACTGAAGCCACACGTCTGACACCATAGCCTACATGGAAGATTATCTGAACCAGTTTCATAAGCTAAAAGATATCTTCTTGGAATTTCGAGTAACAAAACGCACACAGGACAATGTTGACAAGCAACGAAAGGAGATTCGACGTCAGAGAGCCCTGGTGATTGAGCGAGTGGCCCCATCCCTACGGGGCCAGAAGCGCGACGACAATTGTCAAGAAGAAAACACCCTCTGTCTGGACTTGGTCCGTGGCGAATCGCATTTCAACTTTATCAAGATGCATCTACTAAGCCACTTTTGTGACAATATACCCCAGTTTGGCAACATTCCGATGTATTCCACGGAGATCGGAGAGCTCGCTCACAAGACGCAAATCAAAGCCGGATGGCGCCAATCGAACAAAAATGATGCAGCGCGCCAGATCGTCCACAGCTACGGTCGTCAACATGCCATCAGAATGCGACTGTTGAACCTTGAATCTCTAAAATGTCACGACGCTGATCTCTCAGGTGACGTCTTGCATCATTTAGACAGGACGGCCAGAACCGTGACCGCAGCAGGGCCGGTTGTCCGCAGGAGGGTCCTGAAGGGGCGTCGGGAAGATGTGTCCAACGTCGTGGATTTTAGCCAGATCTCAGGAGTCTCACTCGAGATTATATATCCTGAATTGATCCGATATAGCAGACATAACCTGCCCGCAGCGCACCGTCTTCCTGAGGACCATGCGATGCTTCGATCACTCCAGGTTGAGCTACTCACACAACGTGAAATCCCGGTTCTTGCGTTCCAAGAAGCCGATGTTTACGAGATCCACCGTGCACGATCCACCGGCAATCTACACTTTAGAAACCAGAGCAGTCACAATGATTGGGTTTGGGTACAAGTGGGTACGGAAGAAATGTATGGTGCGCTGAGGGGTCGTCAGCCTTACGCAAAGCTAGTTGCCCTCTTAAAAATCAGGGACTACAGATCCGACGATACTGTGCGTCGGGTCGCCGGTGTTCAGATGCTGACCCCAGTCAACTCAGGGCGCCTATCGGATCAACATGGCCTTGTTACAGGGAAGATGAGGGAGGACGCTCGATGGTTTACAATAGTAGATATAGGGACAATCCTCGGTCTAGCGCATCTGATCCAGGAGGAGGACCGGCGCTGGCTTATAAATAGCCGGATTGATTTGAGAACATTTAATGAGGTTTATTAAAGAATCGGGATGAGAGAATCAGGACTCGGCTATGCGGGAGAATCATACATGATCTTGATACTGTGTATAGAAGCTATAGAAGCGACTTTAAACCCACATCATGAGTTCGCCAGACCAGTGAGGCGTGATACGTGATACGTGATATGTGAGATGTGAGATGTGAAAACAAAAGTGCTGCTGCCCCAGACGCCTGCAGACCGACGTCTGAGGAAGCAGCGAATTAATTCAGGTTGAGAGTACTCGAGCGGGGATGAGAGGCGGGATACGTCAGGACGCAGAGAAGAAGCGACGCGGATCGAGCACGATCAGGAGGAAGAGGCGACGAGAGGGAGAATCTGGGGTAGTCTGGACGTCGGGAGAATGCGACATTGAGTCAGGACGTAAGAAACGTTGCGACGTTGCGTCAGGATGTAAGGAACGTTGCGACGCAAGTCAGGACGCACAGGACGCATGGGACGCAGAATATCCGGCGCTTGCGTCAGGACTCAACGCCTGCGGATCAGATGCAAGATCCGTTTTCAAGTTTGCTGATGTATCAGATTATTCTATACTACTGGATTGTGTATAATATGCACACGGGCGAGTTGAAGCCGGAGGCTTAAGATAGCAATTGCCACCCGAGTGCCCGGATTCAACTCGGCCATGAGAGTAGGGCGGATGTGTGAAATATGTTGTGGATTAGGCTACAGAATTGTGTATAATACGCATACGGCCGAGTTGAAGGCGGACGCTTAGGATGGCAATTGCCACCCGGGTGCCCGGATTCAACTCCGGCGTGAGAGTAGGGCGGATTTGTGAAATATGTTGTGGATTAGACTACAGAATTGTGTATAATGCGCATGCGGCCGAGTTGAAGCCGGACGTGTGAGATGGCAATTCCCATCCAGGTACCCAGATTCAACTCGGCCACGAGGGTGTAGCAGACTACTATTAATGAAATATATAAAATTATAAACAGGCTATGCTAGAAATCAAGAGGGTGAAAGCGGACGAAGGTAGGCATCTGCGTAGTGGGACCGGCAGGGTGCCGACAAGGGTAAGAGTCCGTGAAGGGCGCCAGCAGGGTGCCGACGAGTGGAGGAGTCCGCCTAGAGTGTCGGTTGGGTGTTGCAAGCATTATGGGGTGTCCCCGGACGAATCTAGGCCGTCGGGCTTCCAGAATCTGACAGGTCTACTCAAGAGACCCCCGGGCGAGAAGAGACCGAAGGTGGGTGTTCGGACGGAATCAGGCCGTGACAAGTGCGCCAGGTGGTGAGGACGGGAACAAGGGTGTTGGGAGGCACGAGGTGCAGGAGGTGCAATCCTAGGACGCCTGGACATTCAGGACATTCAGAACGCACAGAACGCAAAGGCGGACGTTTAGGACGTACAGAACGAATGGGGCGGACGCACGCCATCCGGACGCAGGCCCTATCCGTCCGGAGTAAACGGTTTTTTTGCTGATGCAGGGTCGGTGACAAGAAGGGTGACTGATCCATGGTCATTGACCATGGTCGTGACTGCTAGAAGGAGGATACAGTTTGCATCTCGAAGGACACGGGCAGCGATGTTAGGAAAGGTAGCAGCGATCAGGGAGGCTTGCAGGTGCTCAGGGGGGGGGGAAGGGGGAGGAAGGGGGAGCGTAGACTCTTCTTTCGGCCGTGGGGAGCGACTTTGGAGCCTGGTTGGCCGGGACGACGTTGCTGGCTGACCCGACTTTGGCGGCGGTGAGCGAGTTCTTAGTCTTGCGTCCCTCTGGGGTGCCAGCAGTAGCAGCCAGAGCGTACGACGGTGAGGGTTTGGGGCCGTCAGGGGCGAGATGGCCTGAGATTAACCTGGTGGGGTCGGGGTACTTCCTTTCGCAAAACGTGTTGGCCTCCCATGAGTCAGGGAATTTCTCAGCGTACACACGGGGGTCTCTGTAGAAGGCGCGGGTATCCGGGTCATTCCGGGGTATGTCCAGATCCAAGGAGGAGGAGGTGCTCTTGGTTTGGGGGGGGCGCGGGCCTTGGCCTTCGTGTTAGCCGGTAAGGGTGCAGGACGTGTGGTCGCACAAGTGGGAGGAACAGTGGGCTGAGACGTGGTGTGGTCTTGGGGAGGGGGGCAGCTGACACCCTTTGTGACAGGTCACGTAGGGACGCGTTGATGGGAGAGAGGGCATTTTCCAACGCAGGGAAAGTGGGGAGGGTCGCAACCACGGCCTGGATATTGCCTAGTTGCGTTGTTATGGTGTTGAGCTGACTCGTTATGGACGCGCGCGTGTTCAGCAAACAGCAGGTGAGGGGAACCAGGATGGTTTCCCCGTCAAAGAGGTCACAAAGCCGTCTATCATCGAGGATGGGGAGTTGGCTCAAGGAAAGGTTGAGTCTCTGACGCCTTGCCCTGATGAAATCTCGTATGTAGAGGTGGGTATCCGTTAGGTCAGGAGCGGACGATTGTCTCGAGAAGGCTCTTGAGGGAGTATCTGAGGGGGGAAGGGGGGGTTGGTCCTCCAGGGCGGGAACGGGGGGTCAGGGACGCGAAGCCTGAATGATGGGAGAAATAGGGGCAAGGGGGGGATTGTGCACTGAACGACGTGGAGTTGGGATTTCAATGACTGAAGGTGTAGAGGGCGCGAGGAAATAAGGTGAGTTTTCTTTTTTTTCTTTTTTTTTTCTTTTTCTTTTCTTTTTTATCATCATTTATTTGTTGTTAAAGTACAAGAAACTGCGTGAAGCGCTAGCTATGGCTTGAACAAAACTATAAAAAATCCAACGACCCGCTTCCCCCCCTCATGGGAAAAATTGAACCCCTCGAACCCAGAGCATACCCCTCCCCCTCATAGCACCTAAGACGAAGGCAAGACGAAGCGATACCTCCCTCCAGGCACGTAAGGAAAGACATGAATAGAAACAAAACCAGAGCAAGACATAAACCCTTCAGCAGGCCCGCCTCAACTAAAGAAAAGAATCTTACGGCCGAGGGCTGATGGAGAGGAAGGATAAAACTAATATTGGCGGAGTACCTAAGGGAATTCCAAGAACCTAATGGCTTAGGGGCAAGGTGGGACAGGGGCGGAGTGCCCGTTGTATCAGCACGACACGTAATGTAGTCCAAGTCAAGGAGACAGTGGTATACCATGACCCAGGGTAACCGCAGCGATTTGCGACCATAGAGTAAATCGCGAAGCAGGTGAAGAAGGCGAGGGGAGCCACCCAGCGAGGAGAGCCACTCAGCAGTGATGGTGCCAGCAATGGGGGTGGGGCAGATAAGGTGCCAGCTGACGGCAGTAAGATGCCAGCAAAGAGGGTATAGCAGTACGATGCAAGTGGATCTGACGAGTGGGAAGCCGGAGTAGAAAGGCTCGCGAAACAACCGCGAAGTGCCAACACGCAGGACAGAGACAGGTTCACAGTTTTTCGAATGCCGACCGTACCGAACCTGCAACTCAGGAGAGAGTACAACACCAGAGAGCAGGGCCACCAAGGCAACTACTTCACCCATAGTCTGAAACTAGCGACCGTGTATTGACGGACGAAGGAGGGTTGTCAACCATGCAAACGGCTAAGCGAAGCGCTTCGAGAAGTGCCGGGTACGGGGTAGAAACGTCAACGCGAGCGTGCTCAACGAAGACAGAACGGAACCAGAAAGGAATCCAAAACTCCTGTGAGGGGAGGCCAAAGGCCCCAGAGAGAGGAAAGAGATGAAGGCGTGACAACCCCCAGAGCAGTCGCCACGGGCGGGGGAGATCTGAGGCGGAGGACACTCTCACGATGATTTCTCATGGTGTTGAGATTTCAATCGCTGGAGGTGGAGCGGACGAGAAAGATGAGGAAATAAGGGGAGGGTGCCCCCTTCATATGGAAGGAAATCCTAACACACCCTTTTGTTGCCCGACTCATACCCCAGTATGTGTCACATATCCGCGTAACCAAGGAAACCATAAAATTTGTTGTAATCCTTGCAAAGGAAATCCCTCATAGCAACTGTGTACCAAAGGAAAGAATACCAAAGTTATTCCAACGCATATCTCAGCAGGGGACTGTGAGAGCTGGGCTCTGCCAAGGGCCAAAGTCCCCTGAGCCCTATTCCGAATCTTCCGGTAATGGTCCAGGCTTAACTGGGTGCTGTTCGTGGAATTCGTCAACTGCTTGCAGTTTGTTGATCGATTCAGCCGGTTCTCATGTTGTTTCGTCGTAGCCTTCCCATTTCACCAGATATCGGAGACGATTCCGAATGAACTTGGAATCCAAAACCTCCTGAACCTGCCCCTATTCTTCTCCTTCAACTTCCACTAGCGGAGGTGGTGGGATTATCTGCCCTTCCAATGGGTCATTTGCTGTGAGGTTTAATAACGACGCGTGGAAGACATTATGTATCTTCATAGAATTCGGCAACTCCAGACGGTAAGCATGAGTCCCGATCTTTTCCTTGACCTTATAGAACCCGTGACATTTGTTGTCCAACTTTCTTGAAGTTCGCCCTGTCCTGATATTTTTGGCGTTCAGCGAAACTTTATGACCGACCTGGCAGGAGGGAGCCAGAAGTCTGCGTCGGTCAGGGTTTTCCTGTTGTCTTTCTTGAGCATAACCCATTTCAGTCCTTAGGTGGGCATAAAGTTCTGTTAGGGTGACAACGAAAGACCATGCCTCTTGGTCATCAGTAGGGTGAGCTTGTTTGGTGATAAAGTCCGTACGAGGATCGTAACCATGGTTAGCAAAGAAGAGAGAGGTGCCGGTAGTCTCAGAAGCATGATTGTTTCCCATAAATTCTGTCATCGGTAACCATTGACACCAGTCATCTTGTTGGTAATTCACATATGACTGTGGATACTGTTCCATAATACCGTTGATTCTTTCTGTTTGACCATCAGTTTCAGGATGGAATGCAGTAGATAGACGTCAGTCAATCTTTAATCTGCTGCAAATGGTTCCCCAGAATTCAGTAGCAAACTGCAGTCCTCGATCGGATATAATTGTCTTTTGGTAATCCATGGTGTTTCCAGATGTTGGCCAGAAATAGGTCAGCAAGAGAGGGGGCATCAATAGTAGTACAGCACGGGACACGATGAGGCATCTTGGTTAAACGATCCACTACTACGCAAATCGTATCATTAGTGTTGCTCCATGGTAGACCGGTAACAAAGTCCATTGATATGTCTTACCATGGTCGATAGAGAATAGAAAGAGTACGAAGGATGCCAAATGGGGCATCATGAGTCATTCGACTTCGTTGACAGATATGACTATTAGCCACATATCCTGCGATCTCCTTCCACATGCTCAGCCACTCGTATCTTCAGGTAATTAGTTCATGTGTTTTAGACCTGCCGGGATGACGAGCAGCAGGAGCGTCCTGATTTTCCCCGATGATGGTCAGTCTTAAAGGCTCATATGAGGGGACATAGAGATGATCTCAGTATTGGAGTTGATTACCCTCCTTGGTACATTCCGCCATGGATATAAGGCGACTATGTCGTACCTCTTGTTCCAGCATTGTGAGTATCTAATTTGGAAGGGAGTCAGCTTGATAGGCTTCTGTCCATAATTCATTTAATGGGGACACTCCAAAGTGACGCCAAATATTCGCCAACAAACCCAGAGACTGGGACTTGAGAACCACCTGTGTCGTATGCATCTCGTCCTCCAATATCTCTTCCTCAGTTTGCCCCGCCATCCTTGTCAATACATCTGCCTTTCCATGTACTTTACCAGGTACGAACTCAATCGTATAGTTGAATTGCGATAGAAATTCTGACCATCTGGGTTGTCGCCGATTGAGTAACCTTTTTCTGGCAATGTATCGGAGGTTCTAATGATCCAACCGTACTGTGACAGGTCGCCCAACCAGATAAGCCCTCCATTCTTCAAAAGCTCGTACCACAGCCATCAACTCTTTGTCGTAAATATCGTAGTTAGATTTGGCCGGTGTATGTTTCTTTGAGAAGAATGCAATTGGATGTAACAGGCTATCCAGTCCAGGCTGAGATAGGATACCAGCAGAGGCGATGTTGGAAGCATCAGTTTCCACCACTATCTCTTTGTTGAAACAAAATTGAATCAGGATGGGGGCCGTCACGGTAGTAAAGGCTTCCTTCAATCTTTCAAATGCAGCTTGGCAAAGGTCTGACTACACGAAGGGTGTACCCTTTTTAGTCAATTGGGTTAGTGGTCGGGCCAGAGTAAGTAGTCTTGGATGAAGGGCCTATAGACATTTCCAAATCTTAAGAAGGAGCCTACATCGCGTAACTTCTTAGAGGTGGGCCACTCAATAATCGTTGTGATTTTCCCAGGGTCCATTCGAAAGCCTTCCGTGGTGATAATAAAGCCAAGATATTCGACATTGCTGGTCTGAAATTCGCATTTCTGAGGTTTTACCTAAAGTCCGGCTTTCGTTAAAGCTTCCAGGATTTGTTTGACATGTTCCGAGTCGATATGTTGTTCCTTGTTCTCAGAATATATCATGATATCTTCAATGTATGCTGTACAAAACCTATCCAGAAATCGGCGTAGCGTACCGTTAATGTATGCTTGAAATGTAGCGGAGGCATTGGTAAGTCAAAAGGGCATGACAAGGGATTCGAAAAGACTGTATCGTGTACGAAAGGCCGTTTTCTATTCCTCATCCGCCTACACGCAGATTAAGTTGTAAGCTCTCCGGATATCTAGTTTAGTGAATATCTTTGATCATCAGAGTTGCATGAAGGTTTCTTTGACTAAGGGTAAAGGGTAGCAGTTTTTGATCGTTCCCTCATTAAGTCCCCCATAGTTAACACATAAGTGTAGAGAACCTTTCTTTTTCTTAACAAACAAAATCAGAGAAGCAGCAGGGGAGGATGATTCGCAGATAAACTTCTTATCCAAGTTTTCGTCTAGCCATTCGTACCAGGCTGATAGCTCAGGTGGGCTAAGACCGTAAATTGGTCCAAAAGGAGAAACAAATCTCAAGCGCAGTGGTCTCTCATGATCAAACCTCCCGTGAAGTGGCAGTAGATCTTTGGTTTTCTCAAGGAATAAAGGAAGAAATTCGTGCTAATATTTGGGAAGTATCTGAAGTACCTCGTCCTTGTCGAGGGCCTTATGCTCCAGAGCACACTGTGCAGCATAAGCCCATAGAAAATGTGGTAACACCTCTTCGATTCCATAGGCCATAGTAACATCGTTAACACACTTTTTCAGACAGTACTCAGATTCAAAGGTAAGGAAGTTAGAAGCGAAGTCAATCTTGACATCGTGGTGTTTTAGCCAGGGTATACTGAGAGTCAGGTGGTATCCCCCAAGCGTAGTCACAAAAGCAGGAATCATTTCGTGGTGGTTGTTAATCGAGAATCCAATCTTGGTAAGGTGAGTAATTGCTCCAGAACTCACAGGCTGTCCGTCGATAACCATTAAAGGTGGTGGTTCTTTAAGTTCAAACAAAGGAATGTTATGACAGTCGGCGAACGCCTTGTCGATAAATGCGGATCCAGTCGCCCCCGAGTCTATGAGAGCATGGGAGCTAATCTCGTTATGGTTGTCAACAACCGTACATGCCATTACCAGATGATTAGCTTCAACCCCATTCTCAATGTCGTCAAGGGAAAAACCTGATAAGGAAAGTAACGAAGAAGGTGATTCTTGTCCCATGACGGTACCTTGGACTGTACATGGGACGATTAGTTTTCCGAGTGTTAGCACTTGGGGCGAGAGCCTTCAAGGACTACCAGCAGATGTTCACAAATGGCAGCAGCATTGGCTCAGAGGTGACTTTGCCCGTTTAGGGATTGTCGAGCCATATAGGTTGCTCCTCCACAGTAGAAGCATTGGCCGCGTCGCATGCAGTCTTCACTTTGGGCTTGTGATAAGTGGTGTCGTCCAGCCGAAAGCTCTATGGGGCCGTTTGAGTACCTATGGCTATGGTGGCAGTCGTAGGGCAGGCTGCCGGCTTTGGTGCCATGGTTGTGGTCGTAGTAGGTGATCTCCAAGTAGAAGACGACCCGTTTCTTTCCGCCAGATGCGCACGGATCTTGTTATCCACTCGTTTGAGCAATATGATATATTTGTCAAGTTCCTCGGGGGTGTCCCGGGTTACCAGAGCTTCCTTGAGTTCGGTACTCAACCCTTCGTACAGTGATGTTCGCTTAGCAGCATCGTTCAAAGATACTTCAGCAGCATATCGCTAAAAATGCGCTAAGTAGTCAGAGAATTTAGGGTTCTTCTGACATAAGCCTTATAGATTTCGTTCGGCCATTCTGACCCTATCAGGGTCACCGAAGGCATTCTCGAGTAGGGTAATTAGGGCTTCCACACTAGCAATATTAATGTTTCTCTTATCAATAATGGGAGGGATCTGTTCGTAGGCTTTCCTCTTCAGGAACCTAACCGCATAAGCCAACCAATGTTGGACATCCATGAACTTGTGGGCATCTCCAAGGAATTTAGTACATAATTGTGCTATGAACTGGCAAAGTTGGTCTTGAGATCCATCGAATTCCTGTGGTTTGGTGATCAATTCTCGCTTAGGAGGTCGTTCGCCTGCTGGCAGAGCAGATCCCCCTGCATTTGCAAGTGCAGCCGTTGCATTTGCCAGAGCAGTATTTGTGTTAGTCAACACGGTATTAAGGGTAACTATGGTGGCCCTGTCACGATCTAGGTCAGGCTCGATGGCTCTGTATCTTGCTTCAAGTCATTGTCCCTCTGTAAGTAAGGCATCGCGTTCCTCAGTAACCACCTCCCGTTCTTCTGCAAACCCCACCCTTTCATTAGTTAAGTTTTGAACCCGTTGTTGCAGCTGTTAGAAGTGAGGGTTTTGTTCGAGAGGGGCATGGGTCTCTTGTCTGGAAATGGATAGGAGTTTGGGGAGCCCATTGAGTTTAATAGTGAGATCGCGCGCGGTGTGGAGCTGTTGTATAATGCGGTCTTCAGATAGTTGACTAAACTGTTCATTGGTAACCGCCGATATTTCAGGCACGACAGTCAACTTGGTGGTCGGGAGTTTGTTACGTCGAGACATGGTGTTGTGTAGGTTGGATCCTTGTTAGACCCTACCTTGAGTAACGTGGTCTTGGCACGGCACATTAGTGCAAAGCACACAACGACAGGATGGTCCTACACGATGCCAGTCGTTTAGCGTAAGGTTCGCAGATGACAATCTCGGGTTAAGCCTGATCGCGTAATCGCAAATTAGGGTCAGGGTTCGTGGGTTCTTAGCGTGGATCTTGGATATCAGAATAGAAGACATCATATTCTGAAGTATAGGAGTCATGAAAGAAATACCAGATAGTGTAAAGAACTAAGGAAATAAGAGGGTTTTTATTTTATTTTTATTTTTATTTTTTTTATCATGTATTCGTTGATTAAGGTACAAGAAACAGTGTGGAGCGCTAGCTATGACCGAAACAAAACCTGTAAACAATCCAACGACCCGCTCCACCCCCTCATGGGACAAATCCAACCCCTCGAAACCAGAGCCCATCCTCCCCCCTCATAGCACTTAAGACGAAAGCAAGACGGAGCAATACCTTTCTCCAGACCCGTAAGGAAAGACAAGTATAGAAACGAAACCAGGGAAAGACACAAACCCTTCCGTGGGCCCCCCAAAACAAAAGAAAGAAATCTTACGGCACCAAGTGCCGACGGAGAGGAAAGATGAAACTACTATTGCCGGACGCCTTAGCGGAATCGCACTAAACCCCAAACCCAAAGGGCTACAGGGGCAGGCAGGTCGGGAACGGCCTGTCCCCAGTAATCGGCGACGCTTCGGACTTTAGCTTGGGCCAAGGAGGTAGTGCTATACCATGACACAGCGTAACCTAATGCGAGGTTTGCGACTGTAGAATAAATCGCAGGAGCGGGAAGAGGACGAGGAGAGTCACCCGGCGAGGAGAGCCACTCAGCAGTGAAGGTGCCAGCTATCGTGAGGGGCAGTAGGGTGCCAGCCAAGGGGCAGATAAGGTGCCAGCTAAGGAGGGATGTAGCAGTACGGTGCAAGCGGAAATGACGCGTGGGAAGCGGAAGGAGGAAGGCTCGCCAAACAACTGAGAAGTACGAACACGGAGGACGGAGACGGGGTCACAGTTTTTCGAATGCCGACTGTACCGATCCTGCAACCGAGGCGAGAGTGCAATACCAGAGAGCAGGGCCACCAGGGCAACTACTTCACCGATAGTCCGAAACTAGCGACCGTGTATTGACGGAGGAAGGAGGGTTGCTGACCGTGCAAAACGCTAAGCGAGACGCGTCGCGAAGTGCAGGGTAAAGGGTAGGAACATCAACGCGAGCGTGCTCAACGAAGACGAAAGGAACCAGAAAGGAATCCATAACCCCAGAGAGGGGAGGCCAGTGGCCCCAGAGATAGTAAAGGGAAGAAGGCGTGATAACCCCCCGAGCAGTTGCCACGGGCGGGGGAGATCAGAGGCGGAGGACACTCTCACGATGATTTCCCATGGTGTTGAGATTTCAATCGCTGGAGGTGGAGCGGACGAGAAAGAGGAAAGGAAATAAGAAGGGGAGCCCCCTTTATATAGAAGGAAATCCTAACACAGCCTTTTGTCACCCGACTCATACCCCAGTATGAGTCGCATATCCGCGTAACTAAGGGAATAATACAATTTGTCGTAATTCTTACAAAGGAAATCTCTCATAGCAACTGTGTAACAAAGGAAAGAACATCAAAGTCATCCCCACACATATCTCACTTGGGGATCGTGATAAAAACATGCTTTCAATAAAGAAATCAGTCCATACTCTTCCTACTGCTTTGATTCCAAGTTTCCTCTCTATACTCCCAATAAGGTCCATGGTGAAGGCACCAGAAGTCATTCGGACCCTGGTGTTTGTTATAGTAATCAATATTATGTTTAAGTGCTTGAATGTACTCACACTTCATAGTTTCCTGTCTTGTTGCCCTTTGTTGTCTCTCAACCAGCCAATGAACTCTTGCAGCATTTTCCTGTTCATGCTAGTCTGCATTTTCCTGATGCTCTTCTGCTGTTTCCTTCACCCAAATCCAAATTGGACCCTTAAACTCCAATGATATCCTTCCAGACACTATCATAGTAACACCATTCCCCCTTTTCTTATCATAAGTTGGGAGCATATACAGATCTTGACCTTTCTCTTGCCTAATTCTTTTTTGTTTACAAGGCGTCCTAACTTCTAATCTCATCTCATCACTATACACAAATGCCTCGATTGGCTATGTCAATACCCAGCCAGCCATGCATAACTGGGTTTGCTTAAAAGAGTGATCGACAGGCGGTTCATGATCAGGCCGGTATGGATAAAAATTCTGGTGCTGATGCATGATTTTGTATACTACTAAATTGGCAAGTTGTAAGCCTGCCTTCCATGCTATTTGAGGAAATGTTTGAAGACCATGTTTCTTATCTTGGGTTGTCAATGCTTTCAGTCTCTCTAGGCCTTCACTTCTACAAGGATACTATTGTGAAATAGCTAGCTCTGGTCTCTTTTTATCACAAAGATCTCCTACTACTAGCATGTCCTGAATGGCAGGACTTCTTACATGCTCCTACGAATCTAAGACAAATCAGTTGTAAGAAAGTGAGAAGGTATCTGCGCCTGCCTAACCTCTATTGTCTTGAATGTTGTCTGACCTGGCTCACAGTGCAGATGTAAACTCGCACCAATTCGATCAAATAACATCACACAAGTAATATACAGGGCAACAATCACTCCTCTTGCAGAGCTTGAAAGGCTTGTTCCAGCAGTCATGCTACTTCCTATATTATTAAGGTCAGAAACCGCTTGGTCATTGCATTGACAGTACCGACTTACCAGGTGATCAAGGAGAAAAACCCTGCGACAAGGCTTGACACACAGTTCGTATAACGAAGATATATGTCTTTTATTAGTCTGATCCAACATGGGGAGCGATTCCCCGCTAGTAGCAATACTATACCCCATAGGGGTCTCTCGTCACTATTCCCAATCAGGTGCCATCTCGTGACATGAAGACAAGAGTAGCCTGCGTGCCTTAAATGAAGAATGTTTATTATAAAAAAATGTTTTCGTATAGTGCAAGAACGTATAAGTGTCACTCTCGGTTAGAGGAGTTTGCAATCCAACATAACTCATACTACAGTGATTCAAATAATATAAAAAAACCGTACAAATGTAGATCAAGTGAAGTAGAATAAAAGGCCGGTTTTTTAATTTAGTAGAGGCGAGGAGAGGAAGTGACATGTAGGTTTCAAAACTTCAGTATTTGGTGTGAATCTCAGGTCTTGGCATAAAAATGGAACATAAAATTGCTGAGTAATCATATAAGTGAAAGGTGAGATAGAAAAAGAAAACCAAAGTATGCCTCTATAATGATACCTTTAATGCTGAAAGAAGTTACTTGAAGCAAAGATTGAAGTAAAAGCCTCAGAATACCCAGTTTGTTTTTTCTATATTTATTATAGTAAACTCAATTTTATTGGGAATTTTTGGAGGGGTTCAAAGTGCTATACTTGTTGAATAATATGTAGATACAATATTCAAGCATTGCACAAAATAGTGTGTGCATGCTTGAATTCAGTAAAATCAACATTGAATTGCAAGTTGTTGGCATATACTGAGAGAATGATAAGAGCATACCATAAAGGTATTGCTTATAGTACTCTAGACTTTAAAGACAAGATTACAAAAACATACGGAAGCTATTATCCCATAAGCTGTCAAGACATTCCAGCCCAGTTTAGAATCTGTGACACTAGCCTGTTTGACTAAGATGGAAGGTCACATGATATAAAATAGAGAAGACTATTTACACTAAGATGTAACAAAACACACGTAGCAGAAGGAAAGATTACACTCCCGGCAACGGTTATTTACTACCCGCACTGTTGAGCTACTTCCTGTCACCTTTTTCCATCTACAAAACACACAGCGAGTGTGAGTTGGCTGCTGCTTATAACAGTGGCTCGGTAGAGGAGGGAAGTTAACTAGTGTAGGCGGGCTTGACCAGGCAGATATATAAAGTATACGCTATGCTCTAGCTGAAGTATGCACATAGTGTGGTATGTGCTGTGGGGCCTGGATGGGTGTATGGGAGAGGTGAGATTGAGTGACGAGAGGTGAGTGGGAAGGTGTAAAGCTATTGTACTGGCTTGAGATTGGTGGAGTGGCCGGGAGGGAAGCGTGAAGCGGTACTGAGAGCTCAGCGCTATCATCCAAAGACACCGCCACTCGGAGGCCAATATTAATAAGCTTATTGGCGAGCCATTCACGGAAGCGGTAGTGCTGACTTTGACCCTTGTGGTGGGGATAGAGGGTCTTGAGTAAACGATAGAAATTAATGATAGATGTATCTAAAAGCCAATAAAATAGAGGGTACCAATTGCGGGAAGCCCGCTGCTGCCTACAATAATAGCTAGGAGCTGATCGGCAATGTCCACACCTCCCATGTGATAGTTGTAGTTGTTAATAAAGGCAGGAATAGGTAGTGCCTTCCGGGGTTCATTTCCAAAGATCCTGCGTACTATTGCGTCATCTGTAGTTGTCTTTTTTGGCTGCCCGCGAATTCGCTCCACTGTACCGCCAATCTCATGATAGGTAGTCATAAAGAGAACAGAATTGTTATCTTGCCAGACTAAGCAGCATGTATTTTGTACTACTGCCCCACTCAAGTAGCCCCAAGGTAGTATCTTTTTTGCTTCTGCCTTCTCAATTTTCAAACAAGGTGGAAAACCTTAAGCATCTACTCTTGTAGTACCCGCTACCCCCATACCAATCTTTAGTAACTCTTCAAAAAGAGATATATTAGTAAAGTAGTTATCTAATACTAAATTCCACCTCTTTCTCTCTGGTAAGAGCTTGGCAAGCTGAAAAACACCAGAGGCTGTTGGGATTAGGTGGTTCAACCTAATCAGGTCTGCAATACACTCTGATACTGAATACCAGAGCAAGCCGTAGGTGTAGCCATGAGAGCAGAGGGCAAATATTTTATACCTCTGCTTGATTGACTTATTCTTGACCTGGAGAGTATGGAGAGTACGCCTACAGAACCTCACCATCATTTCATCAATTGCCACTTTCGTCCCAAGAAGAAAGTATTTTTCAAAGCTCTCTTGAAGTTGATTTGCCAATAGGTTGAGCTTCTCATACCAGTGTTTTTGATCGAGTTCAATTGTAGGGTCTAAAACATGAAAATATCGCTTGATCTGCTGGTACCTGGTAAGAGACATATAGTTTTTCCTAATTTTATACTAGCAGGGCGAAGAGAGATAGCCTCGGCGTATTACAAGATCAAGTGAAGTCTTACACCACCCATTTCTTGCCTCTTTTGACAAATGAAAAGCAATAGATGGTTCTTGGTGAAGGCCCATCTTAATAGTCAACCCAAACCACACTTTCAGCTCACTAGCTAAAGTGGAGACCCATGTCCGGGATTGCTGGCCTCTCTTTCCAAAAACTGACCTGCCTTGCTGCTGACTCTTGTTCCCTTCTGCTCTACTTTTAGGCTTTCTCTTCCCTTCCGCATACTTGTTTGTATTGGCCTCCAGTTCAGCGAAAATTTTATCGGTAAACTAGAGTGAAAATAAGGCATATGGCTTATGCTCACACTCTATAGGCAACAAAGCCTACCACTAGACTCAGTTTTTTGTTACAAATACCATTATACAGAGACTTGCTTATACCTTTGAATAGTGCTTCAGATATGGGGAACGAAAGGGCTGAAATTGGGGAAGGGCTGGAAGCGACTGGTCGTTGGCATGCTGCTTGGAAGATGCAGTCTTTTCCCATGGAATAGTAATAGGAGCTTTTAGCGGTGGGGGGACAGCCTTTTTTTGATGTGTTTGCCGCCTTTTCAGAGGATTAAGCTCCCCTTCATTGGCTGAACTACTGGCGAAATCAGTTGTTTTGATGGGGATATTAACAAGGGCTTTCAGCTTTGGTGGCCTCTTGATGTTGACCGGGATGTTCGCCAGTTCTGAATGTCATGGTGTTCTTGCTGGATGAGCTGAGGTCAAGAAGGTGTTCATGACTATTCCGCAATAGGCTAGTGTCACAGATTTTAAATTGGACCGGAATGTCTCGACAGCTTATGGGATAGAGTCTTAGACTTTTAAACTGTTGTATTTAATTAATTAATATCATTAGATTCCTATTTCTTATGATGGTTTACACTTGTTCATTGTCAATCACTCACAGTCTTGGCAATTATTTTGCACAGCGACTGCTGCATTTCGCTGTGCCACATTGTTGACAGTCTTCCCTTCTTGAACCCATATGATACACGACAGGGGTGGTTTCCTCTACCACCAAAATGATCCCTGTTTTGTACCAAAACTCTTTTTTTTCTTTTTTTTCTTTTTTTTCTTTTTTTTATTTATAAATTTTATTCTCTTCGGGTTTTCTGTGGCCTCATCAGGCTCGTCTACCCTAATACCACTACCTAATTTCTCTACATAATCCCTTTCCTCAATAACCTCCAACCTCACGCCAAAACATAACCCATCATACTCCTCCCGAGCAGTGCAACAGCAGGAGACCTACATCAACCCACACACCCGGCCGTCGACCCTAACCCATCTTTCCCAGCAATCAAATGCCCTATCAGCACGCCTAACGGGTGAGGTGGACCTGTACCTTCTGCTCGCCCATTCCCCTAATCCAAACAAAAACAAAACAAAAAAAACATAAAAATAAAAATAAACCACCAACCCCATCCACCAAATCAACCTCTCCTCATTTCCACCTGTCGAAATACACGCAAGCCCCAAGCCTATTCATGCGAGTCGTTAGCGCCCATGGTCTCCGCCCGCTGCAAATCCTAAGCCTCTCTGGACTCCGGTCAACAATAAATCATACGGCCTATAACCCCCTCTACCAAATCCTCCAAAATACTCTCTACCTCGCGCACAGGCACTACCCCTCTGGTCTGATTGGAATCCCCTACCATTCCATTGCGCGTTCCAATCAATGACCTGTCAACAAACCTGTAAGCCCTCCTGACAAACAAGTCTGCCGGCACTCCGCTCCCTCTCTCTCTCATACCCCTCGGCTCCGTTGGTGCCCCACCTCTTGACCCCAAAGGGACCACACTCATATTACTCTCCCCAACATCCCAAGAAGATGAGGGTATAGTACCATACACCTACTCATCATATGGTGCTGCATTACACAAAACTATTATAACCCTTCTGGGTACCCTCAACTGCGGAAGTAGATGCACAAACAGAGTCCGTGTCAAGACCCCCAAAGGCTTTACAAACGACTTCTCAAAACAAACAAACCAGAATCCTAGGACCACTCCTCCACCCTAACTCAAGGCCCAGGACAATAAGGCGTTTGGGACATCCCTCCACCATAGGGGCTACGGGTGTTAAACCAAAACTTCCTAAACGAACAACCCCTTGAGTAGAGCGATTCAGGTAGCAAAACCTAGTCTCCCAACGTCAATAAGTAAGATCCATAAGCTCCACCTTTCTCTAAGCATACTTCCGACCACCTGTTGTTTGCTCCTTAAGCCATACGTTATCAACCCTCCATCAACTACCCGAGCCACATGTGCAAGTACAAACTCTGCGACAGCAACAACCAGGCGAGTGGTGACAAAAGGTACCAAAACATCACCCATGGTACTTGTATCTTTTTATTTTTCTCTCTCTCAGTGGGGCTAAACCGCTCTTGTTTTGCCCCTTTTCCAACCTATTGAATTCTCAATGACATAACTTACTGGACCGGGAAGTGGGTCAGACGCAGAAGTGAATCTAAAAAATAAATCCTCCGAATTTAGCTCAATTCTAAGCAAATCTAAAATGGTCTACTATCAGAGATATCACCTATGATCTTCGGAATCTCATCTTTTCAGGGTTGTGCGTTAATTGTGATTTCCATATTTCGATTTTTTTTTGGCGCAATTTTACTGATCTACTTCCCCGTCTAGTCCGCTTCCCAATCTAATACCTTAATTAGCACACGACTCGATTATTCCAGTTTTTACGGTAGCACAGTAACATCTCGAGTCTAAACCATTCTCCACCTTATCGGCTCCTGAATACTGGTACTCCCCCGAATTTAATTTTCGCAATAAAAACAACTACAAAATTTAATAAAAGCTTTCTTTCTACTCCATCCACATTTCATCCCATATAGACTCCCACCGCGAATCAAGCATTACTACAATCACAACAGAGCAAGGCTTACCTATCTCTCCTCACCTACCCCGCTATTCAATAACTACCCGAACCTTAACGCTCCAATTTTTTTAAAATTGTCATCTGCTGTAGTACGGCTCTAACAAGAAAGTGACTAGACACTAGTAGAATCAATTTTTTTTCCCCGCAAGTTTTTGGCAAGCATTTTGAGTCGCTATTTTAGAAGCCGGGACGGGAGGTTACAAGTAATGCTATTGCCGTTGTAGCCATACCTCCCTCGATTTCCATGATCTAACCCTGACTCTGTCCGGTAACTCTCTCCTCGCGACTGTACTAGCAGACTTATAAAGTGTCCGGACACTCTGGCGCCAAGACGCATACAAACCCGTACCATGGTGTCCGGATATTAATAAAAAAATCAGCTAGTACTGTTGCTGGAAACGGTACGGAAACTCGTTGGGGGCGACTGTGGATCACTGTAGGGCACCAATTGGAATGCTAATGTAGGGTCTATTCTGCGGTACGGGATTCCCTTGCTTTTTGGATTTGGCCAGAGGGCACTCAGCACACCATTTCAGGGGAAACTCTAACTAGACCAATACCACTTAAGGTACTTGTATATTGCCCGCAGTTATTTCATTTCATTTTTCTCTCTCTTCCTTTAGAGGTACAAGGGAACTCCCTCGGATACGGTACCATACCGCGCCCTCCTACCGGTTCGTGGTTGATAGGTAGGTTCTATCACCTTCGTTGGCCTGGCAGTTTGTCCGGTTGGTAAGTCATTTAAGCTCGCTCTCATCTGCGTGCAAGAAGATCATGATCAGAGGGCCAAGCAACCGTTGGATCACGTCAATTGGGGTGCCACCAAGTGCTTACGCAAGAACGACGCCTCGCACTTGGATGCACAAAATGCCAACGGCTCCTTCTCCTCCTCCTCCCCTCCCCACTCCCCCCTCTCAGTCCGCGCACCGCATGTGTGAACGAACTTCTTCCCATCTTCCTAGGATGACATTAATTAGACCCTATACGAGTACTGCACAGTTTACAGCATTTGACTCCGGGCACGCCGTACATTAGAGTAGGTAAGATAATTCTCAGGATGGGGTCAGGATGGGCCTATAGTGCTTCCGCAACTTTGCATCTTATTCGTGACTAGCAGGTCATGAGGCCGGGCTCCCTGAGGGAAGTATCGTTTGGTAGAAGTGAGGCCGGTAACTGGGGGGGGGGAGGGGGGCAAGCTTCCTTATTTTATTTTTTGAGGTTTGATGAAGATGATTCGATAATGCTCTAGGACTTTGACGAATTTTTATTATTGTTAACCTACTGATATACATACCCGGTAATCCATCAATAGCAGACCGGCCGGGTGGGGAGCTCCCACTCCCACCCTTACAGTACTAGGGCAACTGCGGATAGCTTGCGGCGAGCGTGGGAGAGATTTTTATGAATAATTAAAGAAAAGCAAAGAAAGAGGTTTAGGAAGACGACAGGCCGCCCCACCTAAAGATTGGCGTGTGTGAGGTCGCTTCACTGAGCCACAGAGGAGGAGCATTTGCCTTATTATGGTTGGCCAGAGCAGGGGAGAGAGTGGGAGGGAGGAGAGGGGACACGGGGATGATGGAGGGGATGGAAAACTCAGTTGTCCTCTAATAGCTTCTCTTTTCCTTTGGAAACAGAGTTTGAGTGAAGACCTTTTCTCCTCTTTTCTTTTGCAGTGGTAATCCCCCACGCCGTAGTGTTGGCTCAGCTATGTGGTGAATAGAGAGACACAGGAAGAATAGCACCCCATCCCACGCATACCATTCTTCGAGAGAGTGTGCTGGTTGGGCGTTGGGACGCAGCTAGCATCACCGTTTCTATTGCACCTTTTCCCTCTCTATTTTATTTTATTTTTTTCACTTCGTCCCCTTCTTGCACTGCACGTTTTGGTTGAGCCCAGCCAGCCAGCCTTGCTCTGCGTGCTTGCCTCACTCTGAGAAAAGAGTCGCCTACCCTCTTGGGGCGCTCCTGTTTTCCTGTCGCTTTGCTCTGCTTTCCTTGCTGCTTCTGTCCCCTCCTGTAAGAGTTGCAGATTTACTGGAGCCGTGCCGCTGCTTGCCTGCTTGTTCGCTTTTGCTTTTACGTTGTTGTTGTTGTTGCTGCTCTGCCTGCCTGCCCTTCACTGACTACCGCACATCACCCAAACCGTCCATCTACCTTTCAGACCTCCAAGTCTGCCTTTTCTGTGGCTGCTCGTTCATCCATTCGCCTATCTCGGCGCCCTTTCCTTTTTCTTTCCTTCTCCGTGTGGAGTGTGTGCAAATAATTTCTACCGGTACGGGTACAATACTCCTGGTCAGACAGCAAAGAAAGAAACCCCATCACCGTACTACTCCTATCCTCATACACCCACACCCACACACATCCTCGCTTTGGCTTTCTCCACCTCAACCCTACACATACGCGCCCTACATGCCCTACCTTGCTACGCACACTGGAGAGAATAGCGAACGATAGAAGTTCAACCGCCTACAGCGGCCATACATGTGTGGGATTTGCGTGGCTCTCTCCCTCTCCCTCTCTCCCTCTCTCTCTTGTGTCATCTAGCTTTATCTAACATCTTCATCCATCAACCTGTGTCTTCTATCTCTCTTCTCCAACCAGATTCGTTGTCCTCGCTATCACACTCCTTCCTCCTCACACCTTTGCCTGCGCCCTTTCCACATCTATTTCCACGCCCATCTCTCTTACTCTTACTCTCGCTCTCACTCGCAGACTTTGCATGGTAAATAGATACAATACAAGAATTCAATACGTACATAAATACCAATACATATCCATACATATATCCCACTTCGCCTGCTCACTCCTGCCTGCCTTAAATGTGCAGAGAGAGTGAGAGTCAGAGAAAGGCAAGGGAATCAAAGAGCTTTCTGTGCGGACCTTGAATTCTTGAGGAACTGATTGCTCCCTTCGTTTCTCTCAATCAATCATTCTTTCTTGCCCTTTTCCACAAGCCTCAGAAAAGAAGGAAACCTTTTTTTTCCTACCACTATTTTTTCCGTCCTTTGCTTGCCCAGATCTGCCATACCGTGCCCTACCTCTCTTTCTCACCTCACCGCCGGATTAACCACCAGTCAGCAACGCCTGGCAGGGGTGGAAAGACAGCCGCTCCGCCAATCCGCGGCCACGCCAGGGCCATCCAATCCTCCTCCACAGACTCTCACCGATCCTTGCTCGCTCCCTTCCTTCGCCTCTTTGTGGTTGCCCGTTAAAGCTTCCGTTTCTCGCCTCCTCCCACCAACCCACCCCTCCTCCTCTCGCATACATCCCGGCCTTTTGTTCTACCTCCTCCTCTCTCTCTCTCTCTCTCCCTCTCTCTCTCTCTCTTCTCTCTCTTCTTCTCTCTTTTCTTTCCTCTTCTTTTTCCTCTCTTTTCCTTTCTCTCATCCCTTCACCCTCTCCGCACCTTGGAACGGTCAGGAAAGATTCAGCTGATTTTGGTGTCCCACTCGGTCTTCCGCGTGAACGCTTTCGAAGCCGGCGCCAACACGGCCCGTGCAAGGCGAGGGGCCCTCCGTTTCCTGAACTGAAAGTGTTTCTTTTGCGTGGCGGCGTTTTGGGTGTGTTTTGCTTTACTGCTCTTCGGCCAGGCATCAAAAGTCAGTCAATCAGTCAGTCAGTCGCTTTTTCTTTTCCGCAAAAAAGTACTGCTCAGGCGACGGGAGATACCCGTGAAAACAATTTGATACCTTTTTTCCTCACAATTCTTTATTCTCCTAAAAAACAAAAAAAACAAAAAAACACTATCAAAGAATTTTTCTCTAAACCCACGTATTCTCTTTGATCCTGTTCCATACCTGCTCGGCCCGAACTGGACTTGACAAGCTCGAATCCTGTTCTACCCTACACTTCAACCTTCTTAGAAGAGGTCTGGTCCTACTGAGGTTGTCTTTAGCTGGGAGGAAAAGGGAAAGGAGGAAAGAAAAAAGAAAGAAAGAAGCCACCACATCTTTTTTTCCTTCGCCACATACTAGCAATTAGCTCGTTCACCGTTCGACTTACATCGAACGGCGCCCCATTTGCTTTTCACCATGATGATAGACGGTGTTAAAATGGCTTGCGAGGCCTGCATCCGTGGCCACAGGGTGAGCGGGTGCAATCATTCCGGTCAGTTACATTATAATCTCAATCGAAATCTTTTTCCTCTGTTCATGTGTCCTCTAAATATTCTCCATTCTTCGACACTCCGAGCTTCATACCTTTTGTCATCTCTCCTCTTTGCTTCACAGGCACTAACGGGGAGATACAGATCGTAAGCTCTTGCCGATCGCAAAAAAGGGCCGTCCAGTATCTCAATGTAATCACTGCCGCCAGATGCGGAAGGCTCGTTCTGCCCATGTTAAATGTGATTGCGGCGAGAGACTTGCTTTGTTAAAGGAGTCAAAGGCAGCTGGAAAGCCCGCCTCGGCTACTGCCACTACATGCCACTCTTCGACTGCTACTACTGCTACACCACCAGAAGAAGGCGATCCTAAGGGTAGGGAATAAATCTACTCGACAGTCGTCGCTGGGATTAGGGCTGATATTTACTGTAAAAAAATAGATACTTCATTGGCTTGCCCATGTTGCCACGGAGGCCGTTGCACATGTGCACTGAAGAAAGAACATTTGGATTCTGTTCCCGAGTTAGCTGCCCCTGCCACCTGCGCTTCAATAGCCCCTTCAGCAACTGCCACAGCCACGGTGGAAACCCGGAAACCTCGTCTCCAAGCGACGCACTCTGAGGGCTCCCTTACCACCCTTCACACTTTCGCCAACGGCCATCACCGACCGACCCACAAGCATCACGGAAGTATCCATGGATCATCTCCTTACACAATCCCACATGTCGGTCACACGGGCCATACATTTGGTGACCACATTGGCGGCTGCACGAAAGCGCCTGCTGCTACTGTGTCCGCACCTCCAAGCGCTGCGTCCCAGAAGCCTCGCCGTATCAAGTCCGAGCATTCTTCTCCGGACCTAAGGAGTTATCCCGCCTTAAAGATGGCTAACACAGGCATTACCCCCCTGGAGTTGACCCCCCAGCTTCCTCCACAACCCATCAAATCGATATCGAGTCGTGTCGCGCCTGGACTCAGTGTTAATACCAACACTCCTTACTCCATGCATGAATTCCGTAACCATGAGTTGTTAGCATCAGCAGATTCAGAATGCAGTTTTCAATTCTCAGCCGGGCTGTATCCGCCTCAATCTGCCGGATGGCCTCCGGCCTATAGTGCGTTTGATAACGCCCCGTTTGACGAACAGCCCTTAGATACGGGAGTTGATTACTCTGTATCGCAGCTGGACCTTGGGAACTACCTCCGCTTCCAGCCATCTGCCGGGCTGAACGGATCTGTGTCTGGAGACGAGATTGATGAATTCATTGGTCCAGCGAATGGGCCTGGCTGTCTCGGCGGAGCTAGGACGGTTACAAGGTCTTCCTCGTCGGACACTTCAGACCAAGCCGAATCAGACTTCCGTGTTAGTGCCGCGTCATCATTTGTGGGTCTACAGCAGGCTCCATCTGCGCTACTTCCAGAAAACAGCTTCGAAGATTTAGAAAATCTGAACACAGCTATGGGACCTATGCAACCTACAGATCCCTCATATGGGTTGATCATTGGCACTGTTGACGGGGCTCTTGATAATGAGACTAGGGGTTTGAGTTTGTACGGGGGATATTCGGATGGGTTTTTGGGTCTGAAGGATATAGCCGCGACAAAGGCAACCGAACTCGGTGGGGTACCTTCTTCGCTCCCACCAGCTGATGATGGAGATTACTTATGGATGGCGGCACCGCCGATGGGCCCAAACTCTGCTCAAGACGGAGCTCCCCCAGCTGAGCGCTGGATCAGCTAACATCCGAAGAGCGAGGAGGAGTTTGTGAGATGTCGGAAGAGAAGGAATATAGAAAGGGCTGGAGGGAGGGGGATTCAAGGGAAGTGGAGAGTGAAACAGGAGCGGAGGTGGGGGGGAGAGAGAAAAAGATGTTGGAAAGACTTGATGGCCAAGGTGAAATACTCGTTTTCTTCTGGTATCAGGGGTTTGTAAAAGGAACTTGGCCTTTTCCTTTCTCAGCTTTTTTCTTCTTTTCTCTCTCTCTCAGGTACAGCACAATGTGATGGGACAGGTTCTTTTTTTTTGTTCAAATTTGCTCCATTTTTTCCACCTTCCCCAACAGACGAGCCTTCGAGTGCCCAAGGGAGAAAAAAAGAGAAACGAACAACAAAAAGACCTGGGAGAGAAAATCATGTTCGAGCCCGCCAATCGATTGACTGAATAATGCGCAGTACGGCACGGGGGCCATCATCACCGTCATCGTCATCACCTGTCCTCCCGACAATCCACTCATGTGTTTATCTTCCTTTTTTTGTCTCCTCCACCCCGTTTCCCATTTCCGTTTGCCAGATTAACTCTGTAGTTTGGTCCCTTATTCTTTTCTTTCCATTTATCCAAGACTATATATAGAGGGTGTATTTATTTTCCTTTCAACGTTTGTTTGTTTCATTGAAATGTCTACTGGGGGTTTATCTTATTTTATTTTGGTTTTATTTCGGTTTGTCTTATTTCTTTTTTCTTTCTCATTTGTTTTCTTTTTGGTGGGGGTGGGCTGAATTTGGCTGGCTGGTTGCTATCTATCTCCCGTATCTGTTGCACGTGGGATTGTGTGGTATCCATTCGTTCGCTCGTTCGCCTGCGGATGATCCATTCATGCCACGCTATGCTATGCAATGGCGGTAGTTAGTTTAGCTAAGTTAGATTGTTGGTTTGCCGAATTGCGCGTCGTTTGTGGATTCTGGATGATGGATGATAGCTATGATGTTATGCTGTTGATGCTATATTTCTTATTACTTTTTACCATTATATCTCTTTTGGCCCTCTCTCTTTCTCTCTCCCTCTCTTTCTTTCTTTCTCCAACCGTAGAGACTGGGGGGGGGGGAGGGGGAGGGAGGAAGGAAAGTGTATGCAGCAGGAAGAGGAAATTACATGTAGAATAAGACTAAGTTGAATTAAGCCAAATTCTGCCAGCTCAAACCTGGCACCATACTGCACACAATCTCCGTGTAGCATTTTCGTAAAGCAGTTCGTAGCAGTAGTATACAATTCCAGTTTAGTCTAGTCCATCACCATCACCATCAACCTCCCCCTCTCACTCTCCCTCCTCCTCCGCCTCCTCCCCCCTTCCCCTCTCCGGCGTTCGCGGCGAGCAAAAACAGAAAGTTCGCCCGCCCGTACAGGCACCACGATTTAAAGATGGATATCCAGATAATCAAGTCCGTCCAGACCGCGGACAGGGAGAGCAGGAGAGGGAGAGGGAGAGGGAGAGAGAAAGAGAGAAAGAGAGAAGACCCCACATTATAGCTTTCCCCGCACGGCAATTACACCGGCAGGAAACCATACCGGCCCTCACTAAGTGACACTAACTCATTCCTCATACCGCACATCCGCACATCCGTTCCTACCACTGTGCTTACTCGATTTCACCGCCCGGTTTGTTTCAGTTTTTTTTTTGTTTTGTTTTTTCTTTCCTCCATTTTTCCATTTTTCCATATTTTTTCTCCTTCTCCCCCCCCCCCTTCCCCTTGGGATGGATGAATTTGTATCATCATAACAGTATAATATGTACGGGCCGGGGCCGAGACCGGGTGTGTAGTGTACTGTACTGTACTATACTTGTAGCGCTGTACCTGTGTGTCTCGGGGTGTGGGTGAGTGGGTGTGTGTTGTGTGCACGGGTATGGTGTGGGTGGTGTGGTATTGTGGCTGTAGGTAGGTAGGTCGGTAGGTATATATGATTGACTGATTGACTGATTGACAAGGTACGGGGTGCGGTACGGTGCGATACGATTCGATACGATACGATACGGCACTGTGTAAGTAGCGGTACATACAGTACTGTGCCAGTGGTTAAGG
>Ga0307509_10002971_pt1 | contig 26566 bp, 40 predicted proteins | sample 10_EM_MG_FD_202245 | JGI IMG/M metagenome (GOLD analysis project Ga0307509, IMG submission 202245) | Populus trichocarpa ectomycorrhiza microbial communities from riparian zone in the Pacific Northwest, United States - 10_EM | ecosystem: Host-associated > Plants > Roots > Unclassified | place... | reverse complement strand
GGCCCACCCTCGCCTCACCCATCTCTCAGGTGTGGACGACATTGGCCCTGACGGTCCCCTTTGGCTCTCGGTTCCACTCCTCAGGGGGTTAGCTGAGTATCTCTACGCTACTCGCACGGGTTTTCCTTCAACCATGTTGCGCATTCGAGCCAATACTGCTTCTCCTGAGCCGGGTTCGGGCTCAGATAGTGCATAACACAAAAACTCCCTAGCTCTGCCCCGGCCTTCTAGGTGTTGCTCCTTCAAAAAACTCCCCTGCTCGAGCTTCTCCTCAGGGTATTTTCTATACAGTTTATGAGTTTCCTTTGCTTCTATTTGACTGCGGCAGTGGGCAGGTAGGGCGGGGAGGTTTTTATTACTTGCGTGTGTTTTTCTTGTTGGTATAAGGAGGATTTTACTTTACTTTTGTTTTGTTAGTCATCGATGGCGATGCGACAGGGTTCTGATGATCCCGCTTGGAGAGTTTTGCACGCGTTGTTTGAATTTTGTTTTTTTTTCCTTTGCTAGTTTTTGGATTTAAGGTTTGTTATATGCCATAGCGCGAGCTGCATGCAGGATTTTGTACCTAAATCAATAATCACATGATTCAAAAAAAAAAAGAAAAAAAAGTTACAAAGACAGCCATCCTCCACCTCCTCTACACACCCGGCGATTGAAATCTCAACACTACGAGATTATCACCACTTTTCTTTTCTCCACCCCCCGCCATGAGCTCGCTCTGGGGGTGGAGTCATACCTCCTCTACACTTCCTTCCCCTTACGCTTATCCCTTTGGGCTTTCTTCACTCTGGGTGATGGATTTCATCTTCTTTGATGATGTTTCCTCTCCCTACCCCGCACTTGCTCTGCCTCGCTTAGAGCATTTGCACGGTCGGCAACCCCCTTACCTTGTCAATGGGTCGCTCGCTGTCTCGGGCTATCAGTGAAGTAATGGCCCCGGTGGCTCTGCTCTCTGGTATTGCACTATCTCCTGAGAGTCCTGTCCGGTACGGTCGGCATCGTCGAAAAGTCGTGATCTCGCTTCTGTCGCCTTCCCTCGCACTTCTCGGTTTGGGTCTACCCCTCCTTCTCCTCTTCTCTTCACGGTCGGATCCCCTGGCACCCTACTGCTTCTACACCCTGGGCCTCTTTTCCCTTCTGATCTCTGGGCCTGGGTGATTGTCATGGCTGTGTGAGTGGCTTTTACCTGGGTTTGGGGTAGGGGTTTCATCCCTGCCGGCTCTGTTGCCTCCAGGCGATATGCACTCCCTCCCGGTTCTGTTTTCGGTGGGCCTACGGTCACTACTTCGCCCTGCCACAGACTTCCGTTTGTGTTGGTTTCGGTTACCGATCTTTCTCTTGGTGGTCTTGTCTGCCCTTTGGTCTGGGACGTAAGAGCCCGAGGTATATATATATTTACCTCTTAATATTGTGATCGTTGGCCTACGGCATTGTCCTGCTGGCTCGTTGGCCCGTCCCCTGGTGCGGCAGAATGGGGTCAGTCGTTGGGCTATGGGTGGGTTGCTTATGGGTTCGGCTGGGATTTTTCTTCCTTGAGTTTTGTGAGGTTTCTGTACTTTCCTTGGTTGTTCACTGTTGGGGTGGGGAGTTTTCTTATGGGCTGCACGTCTGTGGAGGTTTTTTCGTTCGATGTATTCAGGCCTGTACGCTCTTCTCTAGTTTCTACCCATAGTACCGGACGCTGTGGTGTCGGGCAGGGTCAGAGGGTTTTAGCACAAGGGATGCTGGATGGACTGTAGGTGGAGGTTTGTCCTGTCTTAGAGCGATCTACATACGGGAGTTTGTACCTTAAACAATACTAAAATGATAAAAATTAAAATTAAAATAAAGAAAAATAAAAAATAAAATAAAAAGAAAAGGTACAAAGACCGCATTCAGCTTTAACGCTATGGCCAACAAAAACCGTACACTCCTCACCCCAGGAAACATCCAAACCCCCAAGTCCCTCTGGCATGAGACCAACCGCACATCTCGCCTATCGCCCCACCAAATCCTACGAACATACTCGTCCACCCGAAGGAAGTTAAAAGGAAAGAAGCAAGCAGGAAGGAGAGGAGAACCCTTAGTGACATATACTACAGAATGTATAAAAACATAAGGAATGAATGAACCCCTGACAAAGGAAATTTACGTCTGATAAGTGACGTGGCTCAGCCTGAGCTAGGAAGTGAGAGTATGGACCTGCACACCGGAGCGGTGCCGGGGGACGAAGCGGTGCCCGATGGCCGGATAGGATAGTGTGTGGAGGCGACTCTTGTGAGGGGTCGCCTGATGGTGTGCCAAAGCGGCATTAGCGATGGCCAGGAGGACGGGCGTAACCGAGGCGGGCTTTTGTATAGCGACTGATGATCGACCCCGCGAAAGGAGCCGTAAGGTGCCAGCTGAGAGGGTGGGAAGGGGGGGGGTGGGTGTAGCTGTACCCGAGCAATGGGACGAAGACGAAAAGGGTGAAGGGAGGGGGATGTGAGGAGGAAGGACAGTCCGAACACTTGAGACGACCAACTAGAGTAACCGCGGCCGATGCTTTTCCGAATGCGAAACGAAGACGAGGTGCTGAAGTTACTAACTGAACTGTTCCCCGACAGGACCACACAATCGAGACGGAAAGGTACTTCGCAAAGGGCGTCGAAAGCTCAGTGCCGACTGTGAGCGAAGAGGCCAGAATGCCGACCGTGCAAAACCTAAGCGAGGTGCAAAGGAAGTGAGGGGTAAAGGGGAGAACTGAACTTCATGAGCGGGAGTCAACGATGAACAGCAACAAGAACCCCGTGGAGGAGTGGGTAGACTCCAGAGGAAGAGGAGGGGTTGTAGCATCACTCCCCTAGGCAGAGGACATCAAGGGGGAGGAGAGGGGGTGGTGGTGGAATCCCAGGATGATTTCCCTGGTGTTGAGATTTCAATCGCCGGAGGTGTAGGGGAGATGGTTCGTGTTAACTACTGTGACCGAGTCTCCTCCTTATCTAGACCCTTCACGCCATCAACCCTAATCCTGGTGACTCATAACTCGAGTCACGTGGTCCTATGACTCATAACGAGTCATACCCGAAATCCATCAGATGATTTCTATCAGTCACTGCGCAACATGCCGTAATAGAATCAAACACACATAAACAAGTCAGATGCAAGAAGTGCGTTACCTCTCTGAAACTCATAACTTTTAAGATGAGTCATGTGCGAAAGTCATTACATCACTATGACTCACAATCGTGAGTCATGAAAAGATTAACTAATCATAACATAACAATGACACACAAGTGCGAGTCATGTGAGAACTATGACTCAACTTACTGCATAGTGTGAATCATAAACCTTCCTTCTGACTAATAACTATTAGTCATGTGAAATCTGCCTTGCTTAGTCACGATTTGTGATACTCTGTTAGACAGGGTAACCTTGCGGGACTAAGTTGGAATAGAGTCAAGAGAACTATGGAAATGTAACACGGGTCTCTGAGATGACATTAGGTGTCCACAGGAGGACTTTCGAAGCACTGAAAGGCATAAAGAGATAAAGTTGCCCTACCTTAGGAACTTAGCCATTATGCCCATTGATCCCAATCACCCTAGTAAGGCTTCGAAGTTACCCTACCTTTACTGGCAATTTTTTATTCTTTTTTTTAATCTCACTTATTTATTGTTTCTATCGGGGCAAAATGCACACCTGTGCTCATCCCACGGTGTTAGGTACAAGGGTCCTCGGCTGGAACGTAAGCCATGTGGACCAAAATCTCCAACTACAGTCCTTCCCACTATCCCCAAGCTAAAACCCTCTGACCCTGCCCGACAAAGAAAGAATCCCCCGCCCGGTACTATGGGTAGAAACTACAAGGAGATGAGACCACGGGCCTGAAAGCCACGAACCAATAACCCCTGCGAAAGCCTAGCCTAAAAGAAAAACATCCCCAACCGACAGTAGACACAACCAACAAAGAAAAGCAAACCCACTCCCCCAAATCAGACAACCTATAAGCTAAACCGTAGTAAAACCCCACTGGGCCCAGCTCCCGAAGGAATAGGGACTCCTGAATGATGGGTCTTGGGGACACACAAAGGGGAGGTAACTCCCGGGGGCTAAAAAACCCCGCCAGCCGAGGCTCAGGACGAGCGATTGAGTTCGAGAGGATGCCGCCTAAAGAAGGAAGGCTCGTGGCAGTCGGAGGAAGATCCGGTCGGCTATTTCGGGAAACAGGACTCTGAGAGAAGGTTTAAACTGGTTCCCCTAGTCCAAGTACATCAGATGGGAACAGAGGTCTGGTGGCGGGCGTAGAGCCGCGAGCAGTAGGGTGCCAGCCGATCCAAACGTTGGGGAGGGAGAGGGCGGAAGGCTAACCGACACGAGAAGTATGAGGAAGGCCGACGGAAGTGGGGTCACGACGTTTCGTAAAAACCGACCGTACCAGCAGAGCACAAAGGAGACAGTGCAATACCAGAGAGCAGTGCCACCGGTGGCAACTACTTTGTCGATTGACCAAGACTAAAGACCAACCGTTGACGGGTGAGGGGTTGCCGACCGTGGGGGGCTGCCTAAGCGAGCCCGGAGAAGAGGGGGGTGAAGGCGAACTCAACCAACCCCTAGGAACAAGCTTGCCAGGCCTGACCATCAGAAGGGAAAGGAAGAGGGAAGGGAGATGGCTTCACTCAGACAGAGGCAATGTGGCGTGTCTGAGGAGAGGGGGGTGGATGGCAGTGACGATGATTTCTCGTGGTGTTGAGATTTCAATCGCCGGAGGTGTAGCGGAGACGGAGGATGCTACCTTTACTGGCAAAGTAATCATGGAATATAGAGGTCAATTGGGTTATACTCTATGGGCTCTTGGATGTTCAACGGTGTACCTACACCTGCGCAGAGAGGTTAGACACCTGAGCATCGGTGGCCCAAACCTGCTATTGGACCTGGGGGGTTTAGGTAACACCCCCATCTGGGCCCAGCATTGGGACGGCGCGTCATGGGCAGACGGCAGTGTAGTTACTCATTTGCCAGTCAAAGAGGTCATTGGAGCAGCTGCCGTGACCCTGTACAGGTCATTGCCATCCATCCAACTGAATGTTCTTCGCAGGATATATAAGGGGTGTATGGGTAACCACCAAATATGGCGTTACACATAAATGGTCCCTCCACCTATGAGTCTATCTTTGCCTATGGGTAGTAGGGTATTCTTCCTAGAGGTACTTAGTTAGCTATCGGAGGCCAGGGTGGTTTCTAAACAATAACTTAAGTAACCAGCCGGAACCTTCTCCTCTTGATTTGTAGCATTTCTCTGGGTTGTCAGTGGACTCTAGAGGTTCGAGTCTTATCACGGTAGATTCTGTGCCGAGAGGCCGGCTATGGGTTGTGCCCATTAAGCCAACCATCGGCCACATCTCACCGGGGGTGCTTGCATATCTAATTATCATATTGAGTAGCCATGTATAGTCAATAATAGACTGTATAGCTTGTAAAGATGAAACTACCACTGGGCTAGTGAGTCCCCCACCTCAGTATTGACTCTGGTTGTTGTCATGGCAGTTAGCCACTGGCATGACTTTGATAGGATGAGTTTTTCCACTTGCGGTTGTATTAGAGCTACATTGCAGCAACTCATATCCTATTAACGGAGTTAAGTGTAGCTGAGTTGGTCCTATACTTCCTGTCGCATAACTCCTGATAGAGGATAGACCTTGGCCAGCCCTGAGCAGGACAGGGTACTCGCACAAGGTCGTAGTTGTAGTGAATCTCAATGGCTTAAATCTAATATCTACTTAAGTTTAAGTGTTTGGCATTTGACTTTGAGAATCAACAATCCAGGAGGGAACTTATTGAGTGAAGCTTTCAGCTTAACGATATTCAGTTTTGCTGGTTTGATTCTTCTGAATTATTTATGTTCATCTTCTACTTTGAGTCTTTGGTGTGGTCGCAACCTTAGAGTTTACCTCTTGGTAAGGCCCCATTACATTGAGACTCTCTACCTGCTATTACCAAGTGGAGACTATTGGTAGATTCCCCTGATTGAGAGCTTCCTCTTGTACCTTTAAAAATCCTCTTTGAGTCTTTTCTAGGCAGTTTCTTTCTCTTTTTTGTATATAATATATTAGTCGCTAGTTTACCCGAAATACGCTTCTGCTCCCCTCTTCCCCCCCCCTATATTTCTCAATACCACGTCGCTCTGTACATGATCCTCTCTCACCCACCTTTCATCTCTATTGTTTGGGCTTCATATCCCAGAACCGCCCCTTAACCATCCCCTCCCACCAGCATCTGCACGGTGGCCCCCGAGAAACACTACCCCAGCTTCTCTCTCACCTCATCCCCCCCAGTAAACCTTGACCATCTGGTCTTACTCTTCCACGAAACACCAGCCAACATGGGCCTTCCGGTACAAGGTTTGCCTTCCATTACCCTCGCTAAGATTTCTACCCTCTCCATTGGGGATCAGATACTTCTCGCACTTCTCTGCTCCTTCAGCAAAGACAACATACATATAGGCGTGGCCCTCGAGTCCCTCTCAATTGAGATCCATGACATCTCATCACAAGTAGAGCACTTGTACCACTCACCACCAGGGTACCTCCTCGCCCCCCTCCAGGCCTGTCTCTGCGACATCACCTTCCGACTCCCACCGGCCACTCAGGCCCCTTTACATTCCCAATCCACCAAGATTGCCCCCCACCGCCTTCAGGTAGAACATGCACCCAACATATAGATAAGGGAAATAGAATGGCTCCTTGTGGTGCACCCCACCCACCCTAACCCCCTCCACCCAATATGGTCTCGTCCTCCCCCTTAGCTGACCCCAACCTCACAAGATATGATATATCAACTTCCTCCCCAAGGGCATATGGCAATACAGAAGCCTTCGTCAACAAATACCCACACACATGGAAAGCTCAAGAGTTCAGGAAGGGTAAATACCCCTGCCTCAGAATGCACCCCCAGATACCTGGACCCATCATGGAAACAACCCATGCCCCCAGGCCCCAAAGCCACCCTGACGTACGCATAGGCTGTTGTCTCTAAAATGAAGAGAAAAAAGAACTGACAGGCCAAGTCCACTGCGTCAGCTGCCTCTATTGCAGTGGTGACGGGCCTGGTTTTCATGAAACGCCCCCCCTCTCCCTCAAGCTGAGTGTAGCTTCTTTACCTCCAGGGTAACTTTTGAACCACACCCAGAAGCGAACACAATCGCGGCTCACTTCCCTAACATTGCTGCCTCTGTTCTCTGAGAAGCAAAGTGCTCCCGCTCCCACTCTCTCTCCAGTACAGTGAATGACAAACGTTCAGTATCTTTACTGGGTGCCAACCTTCTCACTCCTGTTTTGGCCTAGGTGCCATACTATGCCCCTCTAACATCAAGACTCAACAAAGCATTCTAGGTTGTGAACTCAGCCTGAGAACAGTTTAAGCCTGCCCCTAACGAGGCAGAACTGACTATTGACTCCCTTCCAGTGGACTTCCTCCCCTTCAAGGATGACTATCTCTTCCCATCTCTACACGAGTCTATCTGCAATGCTAGGGGATCTCCATACTCTCAGCCTTCTACCTCAACCCCGACTCTGAGTCCCGAGCACTGAAGTGTGCTACATCGGTCATCTTCATGGTTGCCCCGCACAATACTGTCAAGCTCTTCCCATCCATCCACCTCTAGTCCCGAAACGGCAACGTTGAGAGAGTGTTCTCCTCCTCCAATCCCACACAGTTCAGCAAATGCTGGATCTTTGGCCATGCCTTTCCATGCTGCCCAGACCTGAACCCCACCTGCCAGCTATGCTCCCTCCCCCACCTGATGTCCGAGCATTGCTGCCCTAACACTTCCAGCCCTGAGGGTCGCAATCTCAAACCGATCCGCAGCTGCTGCTTATGCTTAGTGGTGTGCTGTCCTAACTGCCAAGAGGGGCACTCTGCACACAATAGAGATTGCCCCTCCAACCCCAAAACAACTCCAAATTGACCTGATACTGCCAGTCGACAGTCGCAGGACTGTATGGACTTTGGTGATAACCAGGTGGCCCCACGACCTTCTTACCGCCCCACCGCCACTGCCCCTCGCAGTACGCGAGGAACGACTCTACTCCCCCGCAATACTCCGCCTCCTAGCTCGAGACCACAATGTATTATCACCAACCTTCTCTCAAGGGAGGTAGCAGATGAATCCTCTGAATCCAACTCGTACCAGGGCTCTACCCACTGATGGAGAGTTTTTTTCATCAACTACTCTGACAGCACACCTCTCTTCCCATCCTTTGCTGAGGTTCAACATAACTGCCTTGGGAGCTGGAATGTTTTTCTTTCACTCATTAATAGCTTTTCCTTGCGTTCACACTCCCCTTTCGTTGTTGCAATTCAAGATCCCCCCCCCCCTCAAGGGGTTCAACTCTCCCCACCTCTCCAGGTTTTCTCTCGTTTGCCCCACCTTCTCCTGCCCGCCCCCCGGTGGCCATTTCCATTTCGTGCTCTCTTGACACATACCTGTCCTGTGCCAATGTCCTTAAAAACGGCGCAGATATGCTGTCCAGGATATTTTTTCCCTAGTAGGCCTGTGTGGGTACCTTCACCACTGCCTCATAATAATGGCGGTATATTTACAGCACACCAATCGCCCCCCAGGCAAATCTGTACGCCCTGCCAAGGTCTTTTCACCAGCGCCGCACCACCACCTGATCCTGGAAGACTTTAACTTCAACCACCCCATAGCCAATCCCCTCCGCAACCTCAAGCAAAAACAATTCCCACTCTCCTTTGCCTACTTCGACTTAGCCTTTGACAAACCCTAAAACCTGCTAAACACCCAAGGTGTTTATAACCACTTCCTGTTTGAAGCTGTTTCCCAGCTATCTGATCTTGACTTGGCCTTTGCGGACACCCTCCTCACCCGAACCTATGCAGACTTCATTACCGTTACAACCACAGTGAAAGAAACAACAACACCAAATCTTTCGCCAAGCTTTCACTTCATTGGTCAACAACCAGTTCTCACCACTTCATTGCCCACTTTAAAGACTTTTCATCAACAAATGATCCAGGCTTATTTGTTAACTTATCACCTTTATCAACAGAGTCCTTCCAGCCTTCCCTTTGATGTCTCATAGACAAAGGGACAGAGGGAGGGGGGGTGGAAACCCCCTTGCCCCCACATTTGACCCCCGCGGATCTGAAGCCCCCACCTCTCCTGACGATACCAGGATGGACGAAGATTCCCCTTCTCCTGTCCAAATAGTTGTCTCCCACACCTCTCATTCTGCCCATGATGGCGAACCTACCACCCTTGAGTCGGTCCAAGACAAAACAACTTCCCTCATCAATCAGAACAAATCCTGGGCTGATTGTTACCAATACCTCTTGACCACCTTTAAGGCCCTTGAGAAACACTTGGAGGTTGTTCAAGAATGCCACATCCAGCATACCCAGGACCCTAAAGATGAGATAACCACTCTTACAACTCAACTACAACAGCAACAGAGCAAACAACCTGCTCCTGCCAGCACCACTACCCCCCCAACCAGAGTAATTGCACCACTCCCGACACTCCCTTGGGCCCAGAAAGCTGCCAGAGCACCTGCCGCCCATGCCACTACATCTCCAACAAACCTGAAGGCGATCCCTTCTGGTTTGACCAAATGCGACCGTACCATTGTCATTGAGAGAAATGGCACAGCACTTCCTGACAACACCAACAACCTCACCATCAGAAACGCTATCAACTCTGCAATCAAGAAGCCTCTTATTGCTACTATAGAGTTCACTACCAACCATTACATCAAACCTATCACCAAAAACAATACTCCTGGCCTATCTGTCCTTAAATCTCACTGGCCTGCCATTCAGGAAGCCATCAGAGCCAGCTTACGTGCAGCAACTGGTCTTAGGAAGGATGAAATCTGGCACAGGGTTATCATCCACGGCATTCCTACCTCCAGTTCCTTTACAACTGTCCTGTCTGAAGTCCAAGACTTCAACCCTGGTATACACCTCCCCCGCGCTCCTAGATGGCTCATCACAGAAGCCCAGGGTTCCAAGAAATCAGCATCCACCATGGATCTTACAATTGCGGGCAAACAGGCAGCAACCAAAGCCATTACCTCTGGCCTTTCCCTCTTCGGCTGAAAGTTCAAAGTTCAGAAATATCTTACCTTTGGACTAGATACCTAATGCAACAACTGTTTAACCTTTGGATACCACATCTCCAAGTGTACAAAGGACACCTACTGGAATTTATCTGCTGGGGAACACCCAGCCTTCCTCCATACCTGCGGCCAATCTGACTCCCCTACCAAGGGCAAAGAGTGCCTTCATACCACCCTAAAATGCAGCAACTGCAGATATCGACACCAGGCACACTTCAAAGAATTCCCCACCTACCTTAACGCACACCAGGAAGCAACTGAGAGGAGGAACAGGGCGGACTAGGTTTACACATGTTTTTCCTTTTATTCACTAGGCATTTAGCGGAGAGGAGGATTTCATTTGTTAAAGGGGTTGTTAGTGCTTATGCCGGGGGGCCAACGAAAAGTAGACAATATCATGATGTAGGAGGCAGATCACTGACTGGATACACAGGTGTCCCAGATGTATTACAGTTACCGCTTTATAGCCTTCAGACTCTATAAGCGTAATGATCAATACTAATAATAATAACAACACTCCTCTCCCCCTTTATATCCTCATGGGACACCCCCCTTCCCTCAACTGGTCAGACTACGTCCGATTGTAGTCATTTTACAACCCCCTCAAGTCATGCTCCCCCCTCCCTCACCTCACTGGGCCCTTCTCCATTGGCCCTCCCTTGATGAGGTGACTCGAGACTTTTCTTTCCCGCTCTGCCCTTTACTAATTATAGCCAATGCCCAGGCAAGATGGTTCGACATCTCCTCTACTCCCTCACCACTCTCCTCGCCTCTCACACCCTGTTAAGAGGGCCCTACCCTCACTCCAAGCTATGGTGGTCTTCACGTCTTTCTTCCCTTAGAAGCAGTACCACAGGATGGCCCAACACTCACGCCAAAAAGCTTCCCCGTCAATTGTTCCATCACAAAGATTGTCAGAATACCCCACTTTAAAGCCCTTGCCTCCACCAAGAAACTCCACTTGTCAGACCTCCTATCATCAGCCACCCCCACTCCATTTGGACACCCAGGAGCTTCGCCTTTGGCCGCCCTGCCCAAAGGTTACCAGCCCTCCCTCAGGCCAATAGCCCCTCTGAGGTTGCAGACACTCTCTTATCCCACTTCTTTCCTCTTCGCCCTCCCCCTCCACCCCTTCTTAGCCTTGTGGAACATGTGGACTACCCCCCTCACAACTGGAGGGATCTCCAGAGCCCTGGCCAGGTCATCGAATACCTCTGCTCCCGGACCCTACCAGATCCTGTACTCTGTCATGACAACTCTCCACCCCATGAAGCCCTCCCTGCTGCCATCCATTTTGAACGCGCTTCTCGTTCCCCATTTTCACCCACCGTCACTCAACAAAGGCCTAGGCATCGTGCTACACAAGTCAGGCAAATCCTCCAATGACTCACCCTCCTCTTTCAGGTTTATTGTCCTCCTTGGCACCCTCTCCAAGATCCTCGAAAAGGTCGTCAACTCCTGCTTATCGGCTCAAGCCATGGCCTGTGACCTTATCCCTCAACTGCAGATTGGTTCCCTCCCAGGAAGATGTACAACCGATGCCGCTTTAGTATCACAACATCATGTCGAGTCCTTTCACCCCCTCAGCCTTAAGGTCTCTATCTTGTTCCTTGACATAAAGGGTGGCTTTGATAATGTGAAGTCCCCAGCCCTTCTTTCTATTCTCCGCTGCAAGGGCGTAAGCCCGGACCAGATCCAATAGGTGGGGTCTTGCCTCTGAGGCCGCACCTGCCCCCTGACTTTCCAAGGCTCCCCCCGAACCTTCGCCTCAGTCTTAGTGGGGGTTCCTTATAGCTCCCACATCTCTCCCTTCTTCTTCGTCATATATCTGTGGTGACTCTTCACACCAAGATGCCTAAGAGCCTGGTCGTCTCCTATGTGGATGACTTGGCCATCACTGTTGCCTCTCCCACATACAAAACCAACATCGCCTCCTGCAGGCTGCATTTTCTCGTCTTAAAGGCAAAGCCTCCCCTTGTAATATATCCTTCTCTGTTCCCTAGACGGAACTCATCCACTGGAGAACGCCAGGGAGAACGAGCCTGCCTGTCACATGCTAATACACCTGGAGGGACAGGTTTTCTATCCCCCTTCCTGCCTGATATCCCTTGGTTTCCTCTTTACCCCCTCCTTTGCCCTTAGGGCCCACTTCTCCAGGAGATATGCCCTAGTGAATACAGCCCTCGTAACGGTAAGATGCCTCTCGCCTCCAGGGTCAGCCTCCCCCCCCACCTCTGCCTCCTACTCGCCTGCTCCCTGCAGAAACCCATCCTCTTCTATAGCTCCTGAGTCTGGTCTCCCCTAGCTTCTGTGTTGGACCCTATGTCTATCTTCTGGCACCGGGTCAGTTGATGGGTCACCAACTGTTTCTCCTCCACCAATCTTGCCTGCCTCCACAGGGAAGCGTGCCTTTCACCCCTGCAGTGTCTGATTTGTCACAGCTATCCCATAGTGGGGCTGAGGCTTATCTGCTCCCCCCCAGATGTGAACCCCACTACGGCAGGCCTGCCAATATCGGTGCCTACTTTTTTACCCCACCACTCACCCCAAGTAGCCCAAGGTATGCTTGGCAGCTGCCCATACCTAATCATCGACCTGATCAGGAACACCCCGCCAGACAAGGTCAACAACCCAAGATACTGCCAGAACGCTATCACGGCCCTCACCCACACGGCAGCTCCCCTCATTCAGGATGTGACTACTCTGCCCCCCATCTCCCTCCATCTTACAGATTATGTTCCTCCCGCCCCTCCTTGTCTCCTATCCAACAAGTGCCTTAAGAACCGTGCTAAATAGCATCTCCTGGCCCAGTTGACAACTGCCCCTGCACCTCCCTACTACCCTTACCCACCCACTACTCACCCACTCCCTTTCATGGCCCTGTCAAAATTCATTGCTGGTAGGCTCCATCAGATCCGTTCTGGGAAGAGCTACCTAGCAGCACATCACTCATAAAACAACCCTTACCCCAACCTGACCTGCCCTCTTTGCTTGAACGCTCCATAAAGGTTTGAACACACAATCCTCTCATGCCCCTTGACTGGACCACAGAGATCCTGTCACCTCCAAGGAGTTACTGACTTGGGCCCCAAGGCCCCCTCTGCTCGAACCAGCAGGTGCTCATAGGCCTAGCTGAGTTCATTCATGTCACTCCCAATGGCTTCCTCCCAGGGCAGCCCCCCCTTGCCACTTCTCTCTGCCCCCCCCCCACCTAACCTCTTCCTCTTTCACTTGCCCCTTCCTGCCCCACACCCTGTGTACTAATGTGCAGACCGGTAATTTTCTTTCTTTAGCTATGGTTGATCTGCAACCCATATTGGTTGCTTTGGAGGAATCAGGTTACAAATATTTCATTTGTTGATGGTTATTTGTTTTTGGTTTTGTTTTCGCCATATTGATAAGCTTTTTTTTTTTTAAGTCCTCGGTTTATTTGTAACTAAGTACAGGAAAATCCATGGCATGCACCCTGAGGTATGGCCTGAAAACCTAATAACAAAACAAATCCTCCACACCATTCCTTCAAAGTAACCAGTGAGATTTGTAAACCACAGAAAAAGGGTTTACGCAAACCCATAACCACCAAAATTAGAGGGATCAGGTGTCGGCCATTTCCTCCTCATTCTCCTCCTCTCGAGGTACCCTATCAGGGTGGGCGGGGCATGACCTCGCGTGGGCTTCGTGATGGCCACCACAGTTCACATACTTAAGGGCATTGTGGCTGCAGGGGCGGCCTCAGATATGGCAGGCAGCGGTGGGGCAAGTGTGAACCCCAGTTGGGTGCGGGTGAGCGTACCAGAAGCAGGAAGCGAAGTTGTTACACCTGTTGCTATGATGAGCAAAGCCATAACTATTTGAGCATTAAGTGTTTGAGTTGAAACGCAGTTAGTGTTCCGTCCAGTACGTAGAAGAGAAGGCTGCTAGCCGCCTGCCTACAAGGTCAGGCACTATAGGGCCACTCATCGTGATGACTATCGTAGAGGCAGCTTTGCCAGCCCTTGATTCCTCCATAGAGAGCCATCTGGGCTGTCCCATAAGGGCAAGTCCAGTATTGAAGGTGGTCAGCTCGGTGGCAATCGCCTCCAGGAAGCTGGAGATTGGGAGTCCGTGGACCAAGAGTTGCGTCACTTAGGTGTCCAGGTAAACGCTAACAGTACTGGGAATAAGGTGAAGGAAGGTGTCCACCCTGCTGTTAAGCGAGGTAGCCATGATCGATTCCATAGTGGTGATCATAATGGTATTCCCCTTGATGGAGACAGTTTGGATATAGGTGCCGGCAAGCGCAGTGTTGATTTCATTCCTAAGCTCGAGCTCGGTCTTGATAAGGGGGCCACCCTCCCGTTTGACGATGAGGCAGCGTTCTCTGGTTGTGATACCCCTCTTTGGCTGTAAGGGCTTGGCATTGATTGTGGGTTTGGGTTGTATGGGCTTCGCACTAGCCTGATTGGTGTTGCATTTCTTACCGCCTCTTCTATCAACCGTGGCCCAAGAGGCTTTAGAGTTGAGTGATTGGGGGTTTGTGAGAGGTTGGGTACTAGGGCCAGCAGTCGTGCCGGGTGCCCTAGTGTCGGTGAGAGAAAATGGTATCGGGGCGGGTATATTCGGGCGGGGGGGTACTGCCTGTAGCAAGGCTACCTCTTGTGCCAACAAATTGATACTCTCCATCAGAGTGTCAACAGCCGATTTATAGTCCTTGTAGATAGAAGCGATTATCTTAATGATTATCTGACCATCCATCACGGGTATGTTTGGTGTCACTTGTAGCCTGTTCGCTGCTTTCTCGTAGATGTCGATAAAGAAGGCCTCGTGGGATTTGCCGGCTCGGAGGTGTCCCGCTATACCAGGCATGGTCGAAACCGTTGAGCTCCTCGGTCATTTAAGCAGTGGGGGGCCCTCAGGCAAAAGATAGGTGATAAGCTTGAGGCCCCCTCTTCTGTAGTAGAAGGTCTTACACCTACTGTTCGGAAATAATCATCAGTCGCCTTTCCCTTCTCAGGGTGTCACTGCCCCGAAGGGTTGGGAGAGGGATCCATATTGTACTTATGTAACCAGACTCGTCACGTCACACGGAAATCTCGAGATACTGTATATGCTGTTGAAAAAGTGCAATTTGTACTTTGGAGGAAAATAGGGGAGAGGAAGCTTGCGCCATATTGATACGATGTATGCTATTTCTTGTACTGTAGAAACAATGAACAGATGATTGAAAAAAAAGAAAAAAAAGCTTGTTTAGCACAAAGTAAAAATAAATAAATTAGGAAATTTATGCAACTCTTGAAGAACTATCATGGTAGCTTGAATAGCTATCTGGACTGAACTGTGACCTGAAATAGCCGGTGACATTTGGGAATTGTAAGTCTTCCAGAGGTCACAATATATGTTTCTGGTATTTTTCCAGTATTATTCAATTGTTAACTTCATCTCCCTGTGGCATCTGACATGGTCTCACACCTCCTGGTAGGCTCCTTGCAGTCCCAAATGAGACTCTGTCGATCTCGCTTAGCTTGTATGACTACAGCACCCCTGCCTCTTCTAATATTACTAAAGACTCCTGTAGTATACATGGTAGTGTATATTGTATTCTCTTCATACAACAACTTGAGTTTTATAATTTGGGCACCATAACCCCTATACCTCATGAGGTATTGGGATCAAAAGTGAACTTTTTCTGATAAGCTAAGGCTTACTTCTTGAATTGTAGCATTACTATGGGTTGCTAGTGTGCTCTAGAGGTATAAGTCTTATCATAGTAGAGAGTGTTCTGAGGAGTTGGCTGTGGGTAGTATTCATTGAGCGACACTATAAGTAACATTTCATCAGGAGAGCTTTACATGTCTGAATGTCATATTGGATAGCAATGTAGATTAAATAATAGAGTGCATAACTTGTATAGATAAAATTCCCACAGGGCAGGTGAGTCCTCTAACATGGCATTGACCACAGTAGTGGTCATTGCAGTTTGTCACATCAATTGCTATAATGGCAGGAGCTTTTCTTCTTATGGTTGTATTGAAGATGTATTGCAGAAACTTACCTCCTATTTACCGAGTTAAGGATACTCGAGCTAGTCTGATACCTCTTACAGAATAATTCCTCACAGATTGTAGACCATGGACAGTTTTGAGCAGTACAGTATTCTCATACCAGGCCGGATATATAGTGAGCATCAATACCTTATTTCCAACCTCTACTTAAGAATAAGTGTTTTGCATTCTTTTTTAAAAACTAACAATCCTGAAGAGAAACTTTACTAAGTGAAGCTTTCAGGCTTAATGATATTAAGTTTCCCCCTTTGATTCTTCTTTGAATTATTATTTGTCTTCATCTTCTTCTGTGAGTCTTTGGTGTAGTTGCAACCTCCGAGTTTACCTCTCTATATGGTGCCCCCATTTCACCTGCATGGAGGAACCGAGATGTAGTATCCGCACTGATTGCCCAGCCAAATTCTCACCACTGATGAGGGTGAGAGGGGAAAGCTGTAATGGGAAGAAATTGATAAGAACCTGAGTTGTATTCAGAAAGTCAGAGAGCAAACATTTCTGAGACCCAAGGACAAGGGTAGTTAGTATGCCAGAGGAGGGACCTGAAGTATGTAGGCAGAAAGTGAAGGGGCCAGGCTGAGCCATGGCAGGTGTGGTCAGAGACGCAAAGGCTAAGCAAGCAGGTTTATAGAAGGGAGGATTTGATTATGCACTCAGCGAGATAGTGTTGTGGAATGTAGAGGAGGGGAAAGATGTGGGGGCGGATTATGAGAAGTTGGCACTGCAGGTGCTATGTTGTTCATAGCCAAGATGCACGGATGGAGGAAAAAGGAAAATAAGGCAATCTCTCGAACAGTACTGTACAAGTACCCGGGAATATGTTTTCATACAGATTTTGCCAAGAGGCTAAAGGTACAGTGTCCAGATAAAACATGAGTACCGAATGGCTGAACATTACATCGTGACCTTAGAAACACCAACAGGTGAGCACCCCAGCCCAAAGCTAAGAGAAAACTTGTCGGTGGAAAGAAGAAAAAGATGGTAAACCTGCAAGCAATATTAATAAAAAACAGCAGACTACAGTGAATACTAAATAAAAAAGAGAGAAATGTGGAGGAGCCATGGCTCCATACCAGCTATTTGATCATCATCACTATCATCCTATTGCTCCAAATCCTCTTTTTCCAGCCTTCTGAGTTCTCAAACTCTCTTACCAGCTCTACCAGCTCCACAGAGTCCTATACCTGCAACTCCAGCTCCTCACTCCCAAGAGCCATTGGCTCCATCTCTTGCTTCTCATATGCAGCAGGTTTCAGATATGTCTTCGGCTCTTGTTACTCTAGCGCTTCTAATTCAACAAGGAGATAGTACTCCTGAGTGTGTAACAATTACCTCCTCCATAAGGTCCAAGATCAGTGCCCGGGTATATGCCGCATGGTCATTTCAGCAGATTCCCAAGGAGATTGATATTGTAACCAGTACTCTATTCTTCATTAACAGTAGTTCATTTATACCTAAGAACATAAAGCTTGGGTGGCCCAAGATTTTCACTACTCCTATCTGCAAGAGGCTTATTGATTTTGCTACAGCTAGTCAAAAAAATTGTTTTCTGCCCTTGGCTGAAGTTGCTCAGCTTGCCGGAGTTCAAGCAAATGAAGTTACACTACGTAAGGTCTTTGCTCAGGAAGGCTATCACAGAAGAATAGCATGAGCACAGCCATATCTCTCCAGAATTGGGAAGGGAAAGAGGCTTGATTGGGCTGACGATTAAGCAGACCAGAGCTGATTGGAGCAAAGTGAGATGGAGCAATCAGGCGGCTTTTAATATTGGAGACTTGTCCGCTAGTGGGCGGATGTGGGTTACTAGGCAGGCAGGGGAAGAAGATATTGAAGATTGTCTTGTTCCGCTGTTTGGAAAGTTAGAGACAATCATAGTTTGGGCCTGGTTTAAAGAAAAGCAGAAAGGTGCTCTAATCTTTTGGAATAAGAATGAATGGGGTAAGACTATCAATGCAGTATTCTTTTCTACTTATATTGTTCCCCAATTCTTTCAGTTTTGGGAGCAGCAATTTAAGGAGCATTTAGACTACATCTATCTTCAACAAGTCGGAGCTGCACCATATAGTGCCAAACATACACAAAATCACCACTGGGCACTTGGAATTTGGGGATACTTCATTGACTGGCCTCCATCATCCCGGACTGCAGCCCTATTGAGAACCTTTGGCGGACTATAAAGCAGAAGATACACTGCTGCTCTCCCTTTCCTACTAGGAATGATGCCCTCCTGCAAGCAATCCAGAAGGAATGTGATGCTATTACTCTGGAGGAACTTGAAGCCCTCGTGGATTCTGTTCCTACCCGGGCTCGGCAGGTAATCTTTCACTTTTACTTTTTTCTGTCCTCTTTCCTCCCCCTCTAGTTTCTAGCCGCTTTCTTGGAATATTTAAAGACTACTTCAATATAGTAACCTACAGCAAAGCAAGTCCACACTGAAGTGCTAGTGAGAAGGCTTATAGCACCTCTATAGGGCAGGTGTTATCTGCAGGGGCGTTCTTGTTAGGCCATGGACTCGCACTACTGTAGAAATCTTACTACCTTAATCATTTACCCCTTTGCTCCCTGGGCTTACTCTTCTGCTGCTCTATACATTTTACAAATCAATTTTTAACTGTGATTCTAGGTTCAGCTTGTGCAGTGGAGGGACTCTGGATACTAGGATATATGAGATATATTGTCTTTCACTTTTTTCTTTCTTTTCTTCCTTTCTTTTCTGTTTTTTTCCTTCCCTTTTTTTTTTTTTTGGTATTACCATCCCGACATTTCACCATGCTTGTGTATTTACCCTACTATTATTGACCCCCATGATTTCTGTGCTGATCTCCATACTTATGTATCACTGTTTTCTAAGAAATTGATTCTATGTCTCAAGCACCCCTGTAAGCGCCTATGGTGTACGAAAACCTTTTTTTTTTTTCTTTTTTTTTATCAAACTTTTCGATTCTTATTAGCTATATAAAAACTATCTAGAACACTATAGGGCTTTTTATAGCATTTAGTCTGTTTGCCCTTAATCGTCTTATAACCTCCATTTCCACCCCTACCCACAGGCTATCATCAGCCCTTTCTCCTATTCCCCTCATCACTCAAATCCCCTACAACCTTCCTCCTTCTGCCCGGATAGGCTCCTAGAGGTGGAACACTTGCAATGGGTGTTCCCTCCCTACACCTACCCTTACCCTCCTCCCCTTTACTCTTCATAATTTTTCTCCTCCGCCTCATCCTCTCCCTCCCCAATCTCAAATCCCTCTCCCTCTTCTACTTTGCTCTCTCCCCTACCAAACCCCTCCTACCCTCCACCCATGTCCTACCCCACTCCTCGTCCCTCAATTTATTCCACTCCCTCCTCTCCCTCCATCTCATTTCTAACCACCTCATTTCCGCCCCAAACCTCCTAACAGCCTCTATACCATCCTTCTTAAACAACAACCACCTCATGTTCACCATCCTCCCACCCTTACCACTCTCATCCCACGCATTCCAAATTATCCTCCTCTCCTTTTCCCACCTCCTGCACTTCAGTAACACATGATCCCTATCTTCCCTCTCCCCACACTCACATAACACATTCCCCCAACCATACCTCGTACCTCTCATCTTCCCATGCCCACACCTCATCCAAAACAAAAATATACTATCCCTTCTCCTACCCCCATGTCCTCTTTCCTTCTCCCCACTCCCAAAATACGCTCTCCTCTTCTCTTTCCCTTTCCAATACTCCTTCCAATACCTCTCCACCCTCCCTTTCCTTCTCCTCTCCCACTCACCCCAACTCACAACTCTATTCTCTTCCTTCTCCTCCATATACACCCCATTCTTCGCCAGCTTATCCGCCTCCTCATTTTCCCTCACCCCTACATGTCCCGGTGCCCATCTCCACTCGATCTTCCACCCCTTTCTCAACAACTCCACTCCTCACTCCCTCACCTTCTGTTACCACTTCCCACAAAACCCCCTATCCTTATTCAGCCTTCTCAATACCCCCACATTATCCACCCCTACCCTCAATATCCTCGCCTCACCCTCATAATTTCTCACCACTTCGAACAACTTAGCCAACCCCGCCATTTCTCCATCTCCTACCGTCAACCCATAACCCTTACTCTCCCTCCACTTCCTATACCTCAACCCATACAATCTCAACAACCCTCCTACTCCAATCCTACCACCCATCATGCTCGCATCACTAACCCCCAAAAATCCCTCCTTCATCCATTCTCCCCTACACCTTTCCCATTCCTCTTTCACTTCCCTCTTCCCTTTACCAATAACTACCCTCTAATCCAAACACCCTCCTCTCTCCACCTCCACATCCCACACCTCTCCTTCCAATCTATTCTTCATCGCCCCTCTCACCACCCTTCCTTCCCATCCCATCCTCCACACCCCCGTTTCCTCCATCTCCTCCTTCCAACCTATCCCAAACCTCTCTCCCATACCTCTCCTAAACAACCTCACACCCCACTTCTCCACCGCCTCATCCAACTCATATTCCACCCCCTCCAAGCCCACCTCCGCCAACAACGCACACACCGGTGTTGTTCTAACAGCCCCTAACACCCCTCTCACACACCTATGTACGAAAACATATTCCCGGGCACTTGTACAAGAAACATCTATGATAGGGACAAGCACGATTAATGAATGAAACCTCACGCAGGGCAAGTATCATGATCTTCGAGTGAAGTGGATAGTGCCAAGGTATAACATGATATGTAGAGAGCATGTTTCACATAATGTTAGGTTCGAGCAAAGACCTCTTTGCCTCTGTTTTCTTCATCATTTGCTTTGATTCAATTCCCTGTCTGTCTGCCTCGCGATCTGCTTGCCAGTCCGTAGACACCCCGCTGGCCACTCGTGGCTGTGGCATCTTAAGTAGAGGGAAATAAAAATAAAAATACAAAGTTCGAGCCCCACTAGAAGCATTAATGAGGGCTGCACAGGAAAGGGCAAGAAGGGGAAACGCATTAAAGACTGGAACCAACGACCCTCCCAACAATGTTATAGCGCTTGGAGAAGAAGGTATACCTGTGCGGCCAAGTCTTGATCAGCCATCTAAAAGTCACGAGTTGACGTCGAAGAGCGGCGAGAATGGCACGTGAATAATCTTCTGTTTTATGATCAAGGCTTACCAGTCATTTAGCACCCCCTTCTCCTTGTCTCCAAGATCGTCCCATTTGGCAATGGCGTCCTCTGGTTTGACAGATGACTTGGCCAGAGCACGGGAGGCGTCTTTTCCAGCGAATACTATAAGGAGGTAAAGAATGATTAAATCAATATTAGACAGTGGGAGAGCTTGTGTAAATGATGCGGGATGCAGACCATGGTACGAGCCTCCGGGGCCGTAAGAAGATCGGTTGTCCGAGACGTCAAAGACGGTGCCCTGTGCTTAGTTAGCTTTGCTGGTTCTGGCTTGCCAGTGTGTAGGGTAGTAAGCGAAGGTGATAGACCTTGATAGCAACATAGACAGGACGTCCTTCGACGGACCCTGCAACACGTATAAGTTAATAGGAAGTTGACAATAGCAGAAAATCAGATTCAAATATCAAAAGTAATTTAATTATGGAAGAAAACCTTACCATCAGCCTGCTTTAAAACGTCGATAGAGATGGGGTCGTCCTTAGCGGGATCAAGCTGAAGGGGGACCTTAGGCTCAAAATTCTTAGGTACGAGTGCCGACATTCTCGAGAAATTTGAAAATTTAACTGGCGTTTCACGCGAACAGCGAGAGAAGAGCTTTTATGAAGTCTGCGAGTGTTTGTGGGTTTGTGCGTGGAATCAAAAAGGTGTTGTGAGTGGGGGAAGGGAGAGGAGGGATAAGGGGAGAAAAACGCAGGTTGAATAGCCTGGGCAAGTAGTAGGTGGGGCGCCATGTGAGTAGTGAGGCTGTTGCCAAGAACTACCGTAGGCAGGTTGGCATCTGGCAGCCGAATCGGTTTGTTAACGATCACTCCTCTGTCGACTTTAATAGGGGATGAGAATATGATAATTGTGCGTCTCATATCTAGAAACGTAACTATAAATGAGGTATCATAATATTGACGAGGAGATGCCAAATTTTCTTGGTTAGGTAAACTATCACAACCTGCCCTAGCCCGCGTTACAGCAGGAAGACATCACGGCCAATTCTTCCAGAATCTGCGAAATCCCTCTACAGGGGTATGGGCGAAAAAATCGGAAAACTTTTGGTGGCAATACAGGGAAGAGGGCAGCAGGCTTCCAAAAGTCATGAGCGACGGCAACAGCAACGACTGACCACACAACTTTCACATCACAATACAGCTCAACAGAACAAGAGTTTACAAAACAAGAATATGTAGAGATACAAGAAGGGCTCTACTCTTCTACCAACGGGTAGGGCCACCTCCTCGCTTAAGACAATTAGCTACACGCCTTGGCATACCGGTACTATCAATGAAACCATAAATTCTCTCCAACTGCCTCCCATACCCTCTGTGCTAGTCCAATCAGCTCCTTCTCACTTTGTGGTATTCACCTCCTCCCCTAAACTGCTTTCCTATAGTTAGCTTTGAATAAAAGCCAAACATTCTCAATTGGGTTAAAATCAGGTGAGTAGGAAGGCCAGTCCATCCTTTCTATACCAAACCGCTTGCGATATTTCTCTGTATGAATAGAAGTATGATAGCTGGCACTATCCTCTATAGTTTGAACACTAGCTTTGGCTCCACCAGCCTTCCCACAGAGTGGTAGAAGATGCGGAATGAGAATTTGATGAACATACTGCTCTGGATTGAAGCCCAGTGAATCTCTATCAGTCTTTTGCTCATCTAGGGTCCTTTTCGCATAGGAACAAGCAGTCTGTAGAAGCCATAGATAAAACCAGCCCAGAAACCAACAGCAATACTCTCTTGAACAAAGGTTGGCTGAAGGTTCTTCAAATCATAGATGGCATTGGGTCCGGGAAGTCATCACACTTTTCGTTTATAGCCGGTTCAGGTATAAATTTAAAGATACGCTTCATTTGTAATAACAATGCTTTCGCCAAAGTGAAATCTGCCACTTGCACTGTAATCTAGATGACCTCTTGCTTTGTTTTCTATTGTACTGTCTTGGCCATGGCTTGCGCTGAGCAAGAAAAACCCACCACTGGAGGCTGCACAAAGAGCGACCTAGAGTTGAAACCCCAACATCCAGTCTTGATTCAGATAAAAGCTCTCTAGCTCTCGCACGAGGGTTAGCATCAGATAGTCGAGTAAGGTATCGTTTATCACAGTTATTGAGGTTTGGGTGCCTTTCTGTGTAAGATATTTGAGGATTAATGTCGCCATACTTTTTCCAGCATCAGTCGATTCTGGAAGCTTGAGCTTGAGAGACAGCTGTTTCTGCCTCAATTTGAGTGAAACTCATGCCCAAAGGACAAAATTTGATTATTGTGACCATCTTGTTTAAGTCGTTTCGCATTGCATTCCCACTGCTTTATTCCAAAGCATTGTGGAGGGGAGTTGTTGTGCCTGGTTGCGATCGTGTTGCTCTGAAGCGCTAAGCTTCTGATGACTTTTAGAAGCCTCTTGAAGCGGATGATCGAGATGGTGGTGGGTCAAAAGCGATCAGGTTACGAAACATCTTAAATCCTGGTTGTTGAATACAGTGACAGTATTACTGTACTGCATGATGTCCCTTCCAAGTTGAGCTAGGCTGGCTGCCGGCTGCGCAGGAAATGGTCAAGTTTGGACTACGGAATAGCAAGGCACCATTATTTGCATCAGCAAAAAAAATAGCTTGCGTCTGGTGCCTGGCTCTTGTGTCCTGACTGCGCCTGGTGCTCAGCACTTTTATTCTGACGATTCTAAGTCCTCCTTTGTTGCCCTAATTACTGCTATCTAATTCTCTTATTATCTGACACGCCCCTCGTTGGTCTTGATGCCGGATCCCTCTCCCCTGTCGTCAGGGCTTCTTCTTCCATCTTGTAACATCGCATCTGGCCAACTTCTGCTCTTTGCTCCTACGTCAGGATCTCACTATCCTGTTCCGTTGCCTTCAGGTGATGGATTACTTCCTCCTGATTTGACTTCAAATCCGTTGTCACCACATTTAAAATAACATGTTGAGACACTGCACAGCGAGATCCTGACACCATTAGGATAATCTCTGATGCCTTATAAACTCCTTTTGACACTATCATGATGTTTGATGGCTTGTATTTTCTTTTTGCGTGCCACATAATTTGGCAATGAGTTTTACTATTTCCTTACTTGGGTCTCTGTCTTTATAGAAATATGAATCAATTATTACTCTTATTACTATATCTTACTCTACACATGCATTATTTCCTATGTACCCCCTTACATGCTTGCCATATTACCCTGCTCCTATACCCTCCTTCCACCTCCCTCCTTCTGGTCTCCCAAGTCACTATGAACAGTCTTCTTGAGATCTGGATGCAAGATCTCAAGGTTCAGAGATAGCAGTCTCGATGGAATCGGGCTTATTGCGGTGTCCAATATTAGTCTCTGTGTCTTGTCTGGTGACACATCCAGACTCAGAGGATCAGAATCGAGATATCTGAGCAGTCTCGCTACTGAAGCGGTGCTGAAATTGAAAGAGCTATTAGTTGTCTGTGAATTGTTTTGGGTATCCATCAGCCCAAGACCCAGGTTGTTGGTGGTTTGAGTCTGTGGTGCTGTTCATCGTAGAACATTCATCGAAGTTTGACTCTCTACTTTGGCAGCTATATCAGCCCAATCATCAGGGAATCATTCACGGCGATCTTGGTAGACTTCAGGCTCCATCTCCATCTTGGATCTTATAGCCCCACGAATTTTGTTGAGAATCATGGTTTGAACCAATTCGGGGCATGATGCCCACGTTTGCCTCTGGTGTGCAAAAAGGTCTGCAATGGTGGCCATTGTATGAGTGTACTGGGAAAGGGGAAACTTTAGGATTCAGGCTCACCTCTGACTACTTCAGGCTTCAAGTCACCCTGATCCTTATATACTCCAGTCTGTCATTCTTGCAGGGAATGGCAAATTATAGCACATGTTAAGCAAATCATTGGGCAGTTGGTGCGCCCGAGAAATTCCCGATCAACAATCCCACACATTTTTCTCACATCAAAGTACTTTCCCCATTTGGCCTTATGGATCTGAGATGCCAGGAATTGATTTGTTATTTTCTACATTGGGTTCACGCTTATTAGTTTTGACAGGACTGGTCGCCTGGTTATATAGCGCAAGCTAACCTCATATCGTCTAAGTGAGCAAATAAATCTATCCCTTTCCAGCAGGTAGTCTACCCAGCAAGCAATTGCCATTGGGTTTTCAGGGAGAATCAACAATTTTTTGATGACATGCTTTATGTGGTAAACAAATAGGGATCTACGCCAAGAGTGTTTTTGGTGTAAATGAATAGGTTATTACTACTCCCAATGTTGCAAGGCTTCTTTACTGTTTATTTAAGTCTACTTACCAATTTTACACTTTTCTCGAATTCTTAAAAATTCCCTGTATCGGATAGGTGATTCAGGGCCTCAGGCCAAACACGTGCATCTTATTCATCAAGGCAACTAGGCCTAGCAGAGGTTCATGAAAATGGATTTCTAGAGGAGTAAGTTCCTTGGCCCGCACTACGACAGCTGCATCTGGTCGGATGGCTCTAGTGCCCTGTGAGTTGGTCGCAGAATATATCTGCTTATGTTGTGCCGTACTTTGTTGGCCCGAAGGACTTGAGTATCGGACAGCAGATGTTGTTCCTGGCTAGGTATCCAATTCGGTTCCATCAGATATGTCGGACTTTTTGTATTCATTTCTACTCTCATCACTGAGACAAACAGTTTCTGTTCTTCATTGTCTATTTTCATCAGCCTTGTGTTTGTTATAAGCTACTGTGTGTGAAGTACCCCTACAGGAGCACTTTGCAGGTTGTGCAAGAAAATGTCTGATAAGTGGTGGGGAAGAATTCTGAGCCAACCACTATACACTAAGAGAGCTGCCTGATTCCTTCTGCTGCATTGCTGATTTGGATGCTTTATTGATGGCAACCAATTGGCGCCTAGGTCTCCTCAAACGGCCTATCACTAAAGTGAGTTGGCTGTGTGAATTGCCTTCTGGTTGTCTATATATGTTGAGAAGTGAGACAATTGAAGAAGCACGAACCATCTCCCCAACACGAACCATCTCCCCTACACCTCCGGCGATTGAAATCTCAACACCAGGGAAATCATCGTGGGATCCACCACCACCCCCTCTCCTCCCCCTGGATGGCTTTTGCCTAGGGGAGTGATGCTACGACCCCTCCTCTCCCTCTGGGGTCTACCCCCTCCTCCAAGGGGTTCTTGTTCCTGTTCGTCGTTGACTCCCGCTCATGAAGTTCAGTTCTCCCCTTTACCCCGCACTTCCTTTGCACCTCGCTTAGGTTTTGCACGGTTGGCATTCTGTCCTCTTCGCTCACGGTCGGCGCTGAGCTTTCCAAGCC